>SKEX01000142.1_pt1 | contig 82132 bp, 94 predicted proteins | sample 4841451 | NCBI WGS metagenome assembly SKEX01 (sample SAMN11008798, study PRJNA524170) | human gut metagenome | isolation source: fecal sample from pouch patient p38, | place: Israel: Tel-Aviv | reverse complement strand
TGAATATATCAAAAACAGGTGGTAGTATATGGGTATTATTTTAGCAATTCTTCTGTTCAGTTTGATCATCATCATCCATGAACTGGGACATTTTACACTGGCAAAATTAAACGGGATCCGTGTAGATGAATTTTCATTGGGAATGGGGCCGACTCTGTTTGGCAAGGAGTTTAAAGGAACCAAATTCAGCTTAAAACTTCTCCCTCTGGGCGGTGCCTGCATGATGGGAGAAGATGATGCAGACGATACTTCCGAGGGGAGCTTTAACAGCAAGTCCGTGTGGGCGAGAATTTCAGTGATCGCGGCAGGACCTTTGTTTAACTTTATCCTGGCGCTTCTGATGTCAGCGATTCTGGTGGGAGCAGCCGGCTATGCGGTTCCTGTGATACAGGAAGTCGAATCCGGTTCCTCAGGAAGTGAGCAGGGATTGAAAAAAGGGGATGTGATCACAGAGATCAATGGAAAGAAAATTCATATTTATGAAGAGTTCCAGCTGTACAATCTGACACACAGTACATCTGACACGGCAGAGCTGACCTTTGAGCGCGATGGAAAAGAACATACGATCCAGATGGAAAAACGACAGTTTGGGGATGAGACCACAAAGAGAATGGGATTTACCTATTCTGCAGAGGTGGAGAAACCGGGATTTTTCAAAAGTATCCAGTATGGGGCATACACGGCAAAATACTGGGTAGAGTACACGCTGGAGTGCCGGAAGATGCTCCTGACGGGTGAAGTAGGTGTGAATCAGTTGTCCGGTCCGGTAGGAATTGTTGAGGTAGTCAATGATACCTATGATGCGGCAGCACCGTCCGGCTGGTCGGCAGTCATCTTAAGTATGATGAACCTGGGAATTCTGATCTCAGCCAACTTAGGTGTCATGAACCTGCTTCCAATCCCAGCACTGGATGGAGGGCGTCTGGTATTTCTTCTGATCGAGGCGGTGAGAAGAAAACGGATCGCTCCGGAGAAAGAAGGTATGGTGCATTTTATTGGATTTGCAGCATTGATGGCACTGATGGTGTTTGTGATGTATAACGATATTATGCGGTTGTTTTGATCAAAAAGAATACAGTATAAAAAAACGTTTCTGCGAAAGCAGGAGCGTTTTTTTCGATCATCCAGTGTCCGTTATTTTTTATGAATACTTTGCATATAGTTAGAAGAAACTGTGAAAAAGGAAAATGGATATGGATTACAGTAGAAATCAAAGGAGGAACTCACAGGCCATCCGAATGCAGCAGGAGCACATAGACAAGGGAAAACTCCAGATCCAGATTACATCACAAGTGACGGCTTTTCCCATCCAGAATGCGCAGGTTTCCATTTCTTATACCGGAGTTCCGGAAAATACTCTGGAAAAGCTGCAGACAGATTCATCCGGGCAGACAGAAGAAATCGAACTGGCGGCACCGCCCATCGAGTACAGCCTGAACCCGGAATCGGATCAGCAGCCCTATTCCGAATATACACTGAATGTGGAGGCGGAAGGATTTGAACCGGTGAGTATCTCAGGGGCGGAGATTCTGGCAGATGTGACGGCAATTCAAAATATTTCTATGCGTCCTCAGGTTACACAGGAAGAGCCGGGAGAAGTGTTCGTGATTCCTGCACATACGCTCTACGGGGAATATCCGGCGAAAATTGCGGAGGATGAGATCAAGCCGGTCACAGAGTCCGGAGAGATCGTGCTCAGCCGGGTAGTGATTCCGGAATTTGTGGTTGTCCACGATGGTTCTCCGAGGGACTCCACGGCAAAAAATTACTATGTGAGATATCGGGATTACATCAAAAATGTGGCATCCAGTGAGATTTATGCAACCTGGCCGGACAGTACGATCCGGGCAAATGTACTGGCGATCATGTCGTTTACATTGAATCGGGTTTACACGGAATGGTACCGGAACAAAGGGTATGATTTTACAATTACATCTTCCACAGCATTTGATCATAAATGGATTCCGGAGCGGAATATTTACGATACAATCTCGGCAGTAGTAGACGAGATTTTTGCCAATTATCTGTCCCGACCCAATGTAAGGCAGCCAATTTTGACCCAGTACTGCGATGGAAACAGGGTAAGTTGTCCAAACTGGATGACCTTTTTGCAACAACCGACAAAAGTGCAACAAACCCAGTAAAATCAATGGTTTACGGCATGTGGTAGTAGTATACTTTAAGTTCATCTTTTTCTCGATCATAGACAATTTTCTCCACAACGCTTCTAAGCACATCATTCTTTGTTATCGCATCAACAGAATCAGAAGAGAGAATATCGTACACATTTTTTACTCTCATCAGCATATCCTTGTCCTCATTTTTGGTGCTTATTTTCTCTTCTTTAAGCTCAGACAGTTGCTTTTCTAGACTATCTTTTTCTCCCTGCACAATCCGTTTATTCTCCTTGTACTCTTCCATAGTATCAATTCCATTCACGTACGCTTCTTTGATTCTCTGCAATTTCACATCGATTTTCTTGATCTGTTCTTCCAGTATTGTTTTCAAGTCCGCAGTATCTTCCATTTTAACTTCAATCTTCCGGTAGGTTATTTTTCCCGTATCCAATACAGACTTAATTGATTCCAATACCGCAGGCTCAAGCTTTAGAGAGCTTATGGAGTTCTTCGCTGCACATTTCCCCTTGGAGTATCCGTAACAGCGGAAATAGCAGTATGTCTGCTTATTGTTTTCAATCTTACAGGCAGTCATCGTTCTTCCGCACGCTGGGCATTTAACAATCCCAGATAGCCAGTGCTTATACGTGCTTACAGGTCTTGCTCCACGTGGACGGTATTCTCTCTTGTATCGATCCTGTGCCTTATCAAACAGTTCCTTGCTGATAATTGCCGGTTGTTCTCCCTCAGCGATAATCCACTCGCTTTCTGGCCGGATTTCTTTCGATTCATTAATTGTCCGATTCCACCGTATCATACCGCAGTAAGTTGGGTTCTGTAGGATATATTCGATAGACCTTCGTTCAAATTCTTTCCCATGTGATGTTTTAAAGTTATGGCTATTCAAGAGCCGTGCGATCTCAAACAGTCCCATGCCGTCATGCACATACTTTTCAAAAATCATCTTCACGATTTCAGCCTCTTCCGGTACGATCACTGGCGGTTCTTTATGTGATACAATCTTGTACCCAAGTGGTGGGCGTGCTTGGTATCCACCTCGTTCCGCTTTTTCTCGCATTCCTCTTGTTACTTCTCCGGATAGACGGACAGAGTAATATTCATCCATCCACTCAATAATTCGTTCGATCAGAGAGCCGAATGGACCATCTACCAGTGGTTCAGAGATGCTTATTACGTCCACGTTATGCTTTTTCTTGAGCAAGGACTTGTATACAATACTTTCCTCTTGGTTTCGTGCAAATCGGCTGAATTTCCACACCAGTATGGCATCTGCCGGATGATCTGATGCTTTTGCGAGCCCAATCATCTTCTGGAACTCCGGTCGCTTATCTGCTTTTCTTCCGGAAATCCCGACCTCATAAAAAATCTTAGATACCACATACCCGTGACTCTTTGCGTAATCTTTTAACAACTTTGCTTGGGAATCTGGGGATAATTCGTCTTGTTTTCCTGTGGATACACGGACGTACCCAAAGGCGTATTTCGTTTCCATGTTATCATCTCCTTATTTAATTTTATGCAAAAATGAGTATAAAAATAACAGCCAGCGTTCGAACTGATGTTTCGCTTGCGTGACTGCTCCGAAGATGATACAATATTCTTGGATTTTAATCGCATATCTTCGGATATGTAGACCGTCTCTGTTGGCGCAGGGGCGGTTTTTATTTTATTGTGGTGGATGGCAAATGCCGCACGGTTCATAAACTCCGCGTACCTCAGACAGATGTTTTTCTATCTTAGATTTCAAAGTTCTGCATCCAGCGCTATGATACTTTGCCCCAGTGTTTGTTATATACACGATGGGATCATCTTGGCTTTGCTGTGCAGCCTGCTCTTGTGCTGCTTGCGCTGCAGCTTGCTCTTGTGCAATCCTTTCCTGTTCAGCAGCCGCTGCCGCAGCCTGTTCTTGCTCAATACGCGCCTGTTCAGCTGCTTGAGCTTCCTGTTCCAACCTAATCCGTTCTTCTTCCTCGGCTTTTATTCTCGCTTCTTCTTCCGGATCTATAACGGTAATAGTTTTCGCACTGCTTTTAACTTCTCCATTCGCCGTAAAAAATAGTGATGCATTCCCAGAGCCCGTAAATGTAATGACGGCTTTTCCGTCCTTATATTCGAGATCTGCGATATTATTTTCGGATAATTCCAAACTTTCGATTTTTGCGTCCGACGGGCTTGGAGTAATTTTCACCTCCGTTACATCTCCGATATTAAATTCTTTTTTCCCCCACTCTGCAGATATAGAGTTCAATTCAGACGGAGATCCAAGCCATATGAAGATAATTAGAGATGTTACAAACACAACCGAGCATATCGCAGTATTCCTGATCCTGTATGGCCGGAATTTTTTGGATACAACACAGTATATCAATACCGGTATGGCTGGTATCCATAAAAAAGAATACACTACAAGTGCAATAGAGAGCATTATCAGCAAGGCAATAATGCTAAGACATCCTCCACCACTTTTATTCGATGTTTTACTCATTGTTTTCCCCTTGTTTTCTTTAGTTTTTCCGTTTTTGGTTTCTGTGTAATACAGTCCGCTCCCTGGAATTCCAAAGCTTTTTGTCCGTTTTCCATCAGAATTAACAGTGTAGTGAATTCCTTTTCCACCAAACGTGAAGCTATGGCTATTCTTGTTAAGATTAAACTTTATACCGGGAGCAATTTTAAAACTTTTTCTGAAACGAAATCCCATTCCTTTCTTAATTCACCTTCTTTTTCTCTCCTGTACTTTTCCCACAATTTATATATAAACGCCGAAGCGATTATATCATTTAAAACTTTTAAAATCCATAATCTTTTCATCATATCCAGCTAGTCTTGCAATTTGGCTTTTTGTCATGCCCGGATTCTCATAAATTAAAGAATCTGGTATTAGAAGTTCTGCTGCAAAAATATTCGCTTCTATTTCATTGGTAGAAGATAATAGAAGAGTCTTATTTCTGATAAAGTAACAATTTTCCTTTCTGTGTAGAACAGAGTGTGCCAATTCATGAGCCATTACAAGGTTTAGTTCATGTTCTTCCAAATCTTCATTCAGAAAAATGCACTTGTGATTTTTAAGAAACATATAACATCCAGCTCGACTTCCCAAAGGTCCTAATTGAACTTCGACATTTAAACAGTTTGCAAGTTTAAAAGGATTTCTTGTATTAAATTTCTTTATGTAGTATTCAACTAAACGCTTAATATCGTTTGTTCTCAATTTATACACCTACTTTTTATTTTTGTTAGGGTTGTACTTTTCTTTGTTAATCGGTTTCAACCTTCTCATCATCAGCTCGATTTGCCCAAGAAGCAAGTCAATATCTTCTTCTGGAATAGCTTGACCATCATAAGAAGCAGGACCTTCTTCATTGTTTTTCAACTTATTTCTGATGTTTTCCATATCTTTTGCAATGTCGCGCTCATCTTTCGCCGTGAGTGATGACGGATTATCACCATTAGATGCTCCAGACATTAAATAATCCAACGATACGCTGAAGTAATCAGCGATTTGCTGGAGCTTGTTAACATTTGGTTGACTTGAACCTAATTTGCTTATGTACCCTTTTCCAAAATTAAGCTCGTTTTCCAATTTATTCATTGAAATTCCATGTTCTTTGCACAGATGTTTTACGCGTTCTCTCAGTGTCATATGTAGACTCCTTTCAAAATTCTGAAAAAATCGCAAAATAGTCCTTGACATTCTGAAATTATCGCGTATAATGTGATTATAGGGTTCTGAAAAAATCGCAAAAAATTGCGATAATAAGAATGCTGGAATTTATTTTGTAATTTTGCTTGACAACTTGATTATAGAATATTTTCAGAACTTAGTCAATATAAAATTGTGATATTTTCAGAACTCAATCAAAAAGAAAGGAGTGATTGATACGGAAAATAATATTTTCGACAAGGTATCTAAGAGAGCGGCAGAAAAAGGAATTTCCATCAATTTATTAGAAAGTCAGGCTGGCGTTTCTACCGGAAGCATTTATAAGTGGAATACAGTTAGTCCTACAGTAAGAAGCTTATCCAAAGTAGCAAAGGCGCTAGGATGTACCATTGATGAATTATTAAAGTAGGAGAGAAACAGTGAATAATTTAACAGTATTTGAGCAAAACGGTCAGCTACTCACCGACAGTAGAGAAGTGGCAATGATGGTAGGAAAAGACCATGCAAAACTCTTAAGAGATATAAGAGAGTATTGCAAACATTTGAACGAATCCAATTTTGGATTGGTTGATTTCTTTATCGAATCAACTTACACGGATTCAAAAGGAGAAGTAAGACCATGCTACCTCTGTACAAAGAAAGGATGCGACATGATCGCCAACAAAATGACCGGAAAGAAAGGTGTCATTTTCACAGCTACATATATTGAAGCATTCGAGAAGATGAAAGATTTCATCGAAAAGGGAACGCAGTACGTTTGCATTCCATTAAAAGAACAGGTGGAATCACTGGAAGTGGTAGCAAGCATGTTAAGAATGAACGATGCAAGCAAGTTGCTGATGCTGAAAGGCTTTTATGATTCTTACCATATTCCAACAGGGTTCTTACCGAATTATGAGTTTAACGGCAATCGGGAAATGAAGTCACTCACAGCCCTGCTGAAAGAAAATAATCTCGGAATCAGTGCAGTTCAGTTTAATAAGAAGCTTCTATCTGCCGGAATCTTGGAAGAAAAGGAACGCCATTCAAGTAAGGGAAGAGTGAAGAAGTTCAAATCACTGACAGAGAAAGGTTTGAAATACGGTGAAAATGCAGTCAGTCCTCATAATCAGAAAGAAGTGCAGCCGTTGTATTACAGTGACACGTTTAATGAACTGTTTGATATGGTGATGACTAACTAGGTCGTTCCAAGCCCGGAAGATGCAGAGGACAGAATATAAGGAAAGGAGTGATAAGGATGATTGTGGAGAAGAAGAAACTTGAATCTCTGGAAATCGACATCGAGAAAAGAATTTTCAAACTAAATGGAAAGGAAATGAAAGGAATTTCAAGGCTTGATATCGACTATGATAACGGAAGTTGGACACTGTTTGTAACTAAAGATGTAGTTTACTCGCAAGCAGTGTCCGATGAGATTACTTAATTAAGGAAATGTATCCCAAAACTTCCTTTACGCTGTTTTTGAATCGGTTTTCCATGTAGATAATTCCTTTGTCAGATAATTTGAATCCACCATCCGTGTATAAGCGAATCATATTGTTTCGCGACAGTTCACAAATGGATGAATGTATATCATCTGCATTGAATTCCTGCAAGAAGTCGGATTGCAATGCCTCTGGACATTCGAAATTTATAGAATAGTCTTTTGAAAAACCGCATTTTTTACGATTCAAATATTCTTTATACACGAGGCGTAACAATTTATCAGTATCCTTTGTTAGTTCCATAGTTGCATCTCCTTCCTTGTTTACTTGGCATTGGCAGATGCCTGTAAATAAATTATAGGAGAGTTGGAAACAAATGACAATAAAGATTCAAAAAGAAAGAGGTGAGAAAGATGTGGGTTTCAAGACGAAAATGGGATTGCTTGTTGTATCGCATCAAAAAGTGTGAAGATGACATCAAAATTCAGAAGGTAAATACGGAGAATTTGATCATAAATGCTACGAAAAGAATTCTTGAACAACCAGAAGAGTTGCGCGAAGAAATTCATGGGGTTGAACGTATCGAAAAGTATATCGATGAGTTTATAGGCCTTGGCAAAGAAAATAAGGATAGAAAGATAAAAAAATTCGATGTATTGAAATCCATTACTAGAGAGGAAGAGTTTTCCAATATGATATTTGGCTTGATCGAAGTCAAAAAAACTCCTGAAGCATTTGCGGAACTTCTTAAAGAAGAGATGCCTGAAAAAGAGCTACCTCATTTGAAAGAAGCAGCTCTTAATGGTTATCCGTTGTTTTTCTCAGGCATGCAGTGAGCGCATCCGTTTCTTTCGATGTTAAGCAAAAAGAAAGCAATCCCGCCACGGAGGTTACGACGGCAATAAAAATAGGAGGTAAAAGGTATTGAATGAATTATTTACAATCAACACAGACGGTAACGAACCAACCGTATCTGCCAGAGATCTTCATAAGGCTCTTGGAATCAGAAAAAGATTTTCCGAATGGTTCGAAAAGAATTCGCAAGGATTTATTGAGAATGAGGATTTCTCCAACCCGTACCTGAAAGTACGAGTTCAGATCGAGGGCGGAAGAGAAGTACAGAGAGAGGTTGAAGATTTTGATTTGTCAGTAGACATGGCAAAGCACATCTGCCTAATGAGCAGAACTGACAAAGGGAGAGAATGCAGACAAAGATTAATTGACCTCGAAAAAGCATGGAACACACCAGAACAGGTAATGGCCAGAGCCTTAAAGATGGCGGGCAAGACCATTGACAGCCTGAAAGACAGGTGTAAATTCCTTGGCGGACAGGTGGTAGAGCAACAGAAGCTAATCGAGGAAATGACACCGAAAGCGAACTATGTTGACCATATTCTGGAATCAAAATCGTTGGTAGCGACTACGCAGATCGCAAAGGACTACGGAATGTCAGCGGTGCGATTTAACCGGATTCTGAATGACATGAAAATTCAATACAAAGTCAATAAACAGTGGGTGCTCTACTCAAAATATCAGAATTGCGGCTATGTGCATAGTAAAACAATCGATATTACAAGGAGCAACGGAGATCCGGATGTAACAATGCAGACACAGTGGACGCAGAAAGGGCGTTTATTCCTGTACGAGGAACTTAAGGAAAACGGCATCTACCCAGTAATTGAGCAGAACGCAGCATAAGGAGGTACACATGAGCGATAAAGATAAAAAAGAAATTGCAGAAATGGTAAGAAAGGCAAAGCATCTGGCAGAAAATGATCCGCAGGGATTTATGCTCGCTAAAAATAGTATAGATATTTTAAAGGCGAGATCTGACATGGATGCAGTAGATGAAAAAGAGAATAACTAGGACAACATATCTCGGACAATCCATCCGTCATACATATTAGAGAGGTGGTGCAAGTGACTATAAAAAACATCGTAGTAATCAACGGCAAAGAGGTAGAAATCAGGGACTTGCCGGACGCTGAACTGTTTGCAGAAAAGCTAAACCGGAAAGCTCTGACAGCAAGAAATTACACAGAAGAGAAAACCGCTTAGGCGGTAGAAGGGAGGACAAGCATGGAGATTAAAGGAACATACCGCTGTGACACCACCCAGCATCCAGGCACTTTAAATAGCTGGGACATCCGGTCCGTATCGGTTGAATTACCGAAAGAAGAGGACAAGCCTTATTGGATCAGAGCTGGTGCGATGGTGATCGGGTTTATCTTGGTGATGCTGGCGTGGTATCTGGTGTTTGGGTATTAAAAATGAGCACCTACAAAAAGGCTGGGGAGCCGTAGGTACTCTGACAAAAAATCAAGAATATAGTAACAGATTTTAGGAGGATAAGCAATGGATAACAATAAAATTTATGTAAGCGAACAGGAATATGCCCGTCTTTGTAGATTAGATGGGAAGATGGATGCGCTGATTGGATATATTGCAGCGGCTGAAAAGGAGTATAAATCAAAAAGAAGCGCTGATTTAATCGCATACAACACGGATGACGATAAGTATTTTTTAGATGCAAACGCTGTGAAAGCAATTATCGGCATGGAGGACGAATGATGTATGTAGGTATCGGACCGGAGAAAGACACGGTAGTAACAGAAGATCAGGCGTTTGAATATGCACTGGAAAGATGCTTGCACGGTACACCGGATGACCAAAAAGAATTTAAAGAAATGCTGGTGGAATGGTTTTATTCCGGGAATTGGGTACATGAAAATTAAATCGTAAGGAGAATCGATATGGAAGAAATTATTGTAAAAGAGGAAAAACACGAATTGAGTCCATTTGCGGACAGCCAGAGTTTTCAGAAAATTTTTGATATTGGAAAAATGTTTGCTACATCGCAGCTGGTGCCGCAGAATTACCAAGGCAAGCCGATGGATTGCACGATTGCAGTAGATATGGCGAATCGGATGGGGGTATCCCCTATGATGGTCATGCAGAACCTGTATGTTGTAAAAGGTAAGCCTACATGGAGTGGACAGGCTTGTATGAGTATGATCCGGGCGAATACAGAATTTAAAAATGTCCGTCCGGTGTACGATGGAACACCTCATACAGATAATTGGGGATGCAGAATTGAAGCAGAATATAAAGATAGTGGAGAGAAAATCAAAGGAACTACAGTGACGATCGAAATGGCTAAAAAAGAGGGATGGTATGAAAAAACAGGAAGTAAATGGAAAACCATGCCGGAGCAGATGCTTGCATATCGTGCGGCTGCGTTCTTTGCTCGGGTATATACTCCAAATTCTCTTATGGGGGTTTATGTCGAGGGTGAAGCAGAGGACATATCCAAAAGCGATACAAGAGTAGCGGAAAACCCGTTTGATTTTGAAGCAGCAGTGCAAGAAGCAGAAGAGGTATTCGAATGATTTTAACACAGGAAAATTATTACAGCAAAGAAGCGAATCAGGAGTATCTCAGTGTCTCGCAGTATAAGGATTTTTGCGGAACGATTGGGCGTGTTGGATGCGAGGAACAGGCACTTGCAAAGCTGAATGGTGACTGGGAAATGGAGAAAACAACAGCTCTTCTGGTTGGTTCTTATGTGGATTCGCATTTCGAGGGAACGCTTGATTTATTTAAGGCTCAGAATCCTGAGATATTCACAAAAAAAGGCGAGTTAAAGGCAGAGTACCGAAAAGCAGAAGAAATCATAAACCGAATCGAAAGAGACCCTTTATTTATGATGTTTATGAGTGGAGAAAAGCAGAAAATCTTTACAGCCGATCTGTTTGGAGCGAAATGGAAAGTGAAGCTTGACAGCTATTTGCCCGGTAAATGCATCGTTGATTTGAAAGTAATGAAATCCCTTAGAGAAGCGCATTACGCAAAAGACATGGGATTGATGGACTTTGTGAGATTTTGGGGCTATGACATACAAGCTGCCGTATACCAAGAGGTGGTGAGGATCAATACAGGGGAGCGGTTGCCGTTTTATATCGCAGCAGCCAGCAAGGAGAAAGTGCCAGATATCGAGATTATCCAGATTCCGCAGGAATGGATGAATGATTGTTTGTCTGGAATGGAGATGAATGTGTCAAAGATTCTCTCTCTAAAAAATGGAGAGATCGATCCAATCCGTTGTGAAGTTTGCGACTGGTGCAAGCATACCAAAATACTAAAAGAGCCAATCTGGCCAGATAATTTGATAGGAGAGGTATAGATGAAAAAGTCAGACACTGTGGTTACGGAATACGTTGAGTTTTGCTTGATCTGCGGAAAACCATACAACATCCATGGACATCATTTGATCTGTGGAAGAGGGAGAAGGCAGAACGGAACAAAGGATAAGTTGATTCTTCCTGTGTGCAGTGATTGTCATGGGAAAATACACGAAAATAGTGTAAGCATGGCACTGTCTAAGATGGTAGGACAGGCAATCTATGAGCAGAACCATACACGAGAGGAATTTAGGGAACGATATGGACAATCATATTTTTGAAATCAGAGGGGAATTTTACAAAGGACATTGTTTCCCTGGTCTGAATGATTACATACATGAGATCGGTAAGAACCCGAAAGCAGGAAATCGAATGAAGCAACAGTATCAGATGATAGCCTGTAACGCCGTCAGGCTTGGCTTAAAGCGCTTTAAAACAGATAAGCCTATCATTCTTCACTATACGTTTAAAGAGCCTAAAAAGGGCAATAAACGGGACAGAATGAATGTTTTCAGTTTTGCGGACAAGGTGATTGAAGACGCATTGCAGAAATGCGATGTGATTGTTAATGATGATCCGGCTCATGTCGTGAATACAACGCATGAGTTTGAGTATACAAGCGGAATCCCGTCAATCATTGTCCGAATTGAAGAGATAATGAGGTAGAGAGCCTTGTTATAAATTGTAACCCGTTCATGTTCAGGTACGTCACACTACGCTGAATACATATCCCGGGAGAAATCCCGGGAGGAAAGGAGTGAAAGGCTCTAGGAACTATGGCTAAAAAGTATTACTGGCTAAAACTGAAAAACAACTTTTTTAGTCAGCCGAAAATAAAAAAACTCAGGAAAATAGCCGGTGGGGATACTTACACGATCATATATCTGAAAATGCAGCTTTACAGTTTGGAAGATGATGGAAAGTTATATTTTGATGGCATCGAAGAGAATTTTGTAGAGGAAATGGCATTGAAGATAGATGAAGACCCGGAAAATGTAGGCGTTACAATTCAATTTTTGATTGCGCAAGGACTTATGATTTTATGCGATGATAATGAGTATTTAATGACGGAAACGCAAGAATCAATAGGGTCAGAAAGTGACTCCGCACAACGAGTTAGAGCGCATCGTGAGCGAAAAGCGTTACATTGTAACGATACAGTAACATTGTGTAACACAGAGAAAGAGATAGAGAAAGAGAATAGAGATAGAGTAAAGAGAAAAGAGAAAGAAAAAGAGATAGAAGAGTTATTTGAGCGATTATGGAAAAAATATCCGGAGAAAAAAGGAAAAGGGCAGGTAAGTAAAAAGAGTAAGGAAAGGCTACTCGATATTGGCTACGAGCAATTCGAAAGAGCGATAAATCGCTATAAAGAAGATTTAAAAGAAAATGAATGGAGAAAACCTCAATACGGCAGCACCTTTTTTAACACCGGATATGAAGATTATCTCGACAAAAATTATCAGCCACCAGAGAGGACGGCAAAACCGCCAGTAAGCAGAAATTTAAATAACTTCGAACGCAGAGGATACGACATGGACTCTCTGGAAGAGCAGCTGTTGAATTCGAATTAAGGAGGAGCAAAATGAAAGAAGAATTATTAAAAATGGCACAGGAGTGCCTTTCCGAGGAAGAAGTAAAGGAAATCCTCAGAAATAAATTCAAGGAATCGATAGAATCTGCAATAGAATCAGCGTTTAGATGGGGAAAAGCAGAAAGTGCACTGAAGAAAAAAATAAACGAAGTTATGGTGCCGTACATAGAGAAGTATGATTTTTCGGAATACCTTCCAAAGTTGGATACGGTGCTTACAGAAATCGTAAATTCAGATGCTTGTATCGAGAATAAAAAGATTCTGGAGAATTTTAAGGAATTATCAATCAAGCAGGAAGAAAAAGAGATGAAAGTCACTGATCTGTTTGATGCATGGATTGCAATGTGCGAAAAGAAGATCAGTACAACTGGTCTGGAAGTGGAGTTTGGCGATGGACCATACTACGAATCGGTCAGTTGCGAGATGCTAATAGAAGAGCGTGAAAGATCTACTTGGAGCTCCCTGCATAGGGCGGTAATCATTTTCGAAAACGAACACGATGAAGGGTTGAATATGGAAATTCCGATATCGAAATGGGATTTTGAGAAAGAGTATACACTTGACAGTTTGGGATGTGTAGACATTAAGTCGTTGAGATACCTTGGGGAATTTGACATGCTGTTGCTGAGATTGCAAAGAGCGGGAACGAAAATCATCATAAACGAAATGGAAGCAGATGGAGAAATATGTCCAGAGGAAGAGCCAGAAGCAAGTTTTAGTTAGGAGGAATTATGGAACCGAAGAAAGTAACGATAAATTACGCTCTGCTCTGCAAGGAACTGGAAAAGCAGGGCAAGACGAAAGAGAAATTCTCGGCAGAACTCGGGAGAAGCAAGTCTTTTGTCTACAATATGGCGAAGAACCCGGAACAGACAGAAGATTTTGAAAGGACCATGTGTTTACTTCTCGGGCTTGAACCGAGAAGTCTGGTGAAAGAGCCGGAAAAGAAAGGTATGACCGCAGCACAGGCACTTACAGTCATCCGGGATGAGATTTTAGAAAACCGAAGAATCATGCAGGAGAATTTTGAGAAAATCTGGAACAAGCTGAACACCAACACTATCCAACTGGAAAAGATCAAGGACAAAGTCAATACGATGTCAAAGACCGACTACGACAAAGCATTAGAGTGGCTAAAAGACAAGATGGAAGGCGGACGCTATGACGGGGCGAAGTTGCTCATGGAGTCAGAAGCGGCAGGAATTAAAAGGTCGGACATTATGAAAGCAAAAGCGGAACTTGGAGTAAGAATCCAGACTACAGGGTACGGAAAGAATGTGAAAGCATGGTGGAGTTTAAAGGGTGAACAGGCATGAACATGAAAAGATACGGGTTTAAGATTTGTAAGAAAAGACATGGAAACATGGATTTTTACACAAAAGTTAGCTCCAAGCGCAAGAGAAAGAAGAGGGTGAGAGGAAAATGAGTAGACCAGCACATTTTCTGGATCCGTACCAGTTCCAGATCGAAGAGATGGCGAAACTCGGATGCACGGATGAGCATATCCATAAAGTCTTGCATGACATCCAGAAAGTGGAATTTACTCAAAATGATCTTATCCGGTACATGGATGAAAACGGGATCAGGAAAAGAAGTGCAGCGAAAAGATGGACGCGGAGCAAAGAAGTTGAGTGGGAAGAGCTTTGCAAGCAGTTTCGAGGAAATAAAAAGAAAATAAGCGAAAAATAGAAAGGAGCCAGCCTCCGGCCGGGGCAAGGGTATACCGGGCTTCTGAGAAAATGGAAAATTTGATTATAGATTGCTTCGCCGGAGGAGGTGGAGCGAGTGTAGGAATAGAAATGGCACTTGGAAGACAAGTAGATATTGCAATCAATCACGATCCGGATGCGATTTTGATGCACAAGACAAACCATCCGAAAACATTGCATCTCACAGAAGATATCTTCAAGGTGGATTTGAAGAAATATGTGAAAGGAAAGCGAGTTGCTTTAATGTGGGCGAGTCCTGATTGTACCAGCCACAGCAAGGCGAAAGGTGGGAAGCCGAGGGAAAAAGGGCTTCGGATTTTGCCTTGGGCGGTATACAAACACGCAAAAGCAATTCTTCCCGATGTGATTATCATGGAAAACGTGGAAGAGATTCAGCAGTGGGGACCGCTGGATGAAAACGGGCATCCGATTAAGGAGCGGCGTGGGGAAGATTATAAGAAGTTCATTACGGCAATGAAGAGTCTTGGGTATATATTCGACTGCCGGGAGCTTATTGCGGCAGACTATGGCGCACCTACCACGAGAAAACGCTGGTATGCAATTTTCAGGAGAGACGGAAAAGACATCGTGTGGCCAAAAAAGACAAATTTTAAATCCAGAGATCCGAAATGGCAGGAATGCGGGGAATATATCGATTGGTCTGATTTAGGGAAAACGATATTTGATAGACAGAAACCGTTGGCAGATGCAACGATGAAAAGGATTGCAAATGGAATCAGAAAATATGTAATAGACAATCCATCTCCCTATATCGTGAGAAATAAAGATGCTGTTGCATTTATGATTCAATATCACGGAGAAACAAAAATTGGAGAATCAAGAGGACAGTTGCTGACAGAACCAATTAAAACAATCGACACGTCAAACAGGTACGGGCTGGTGACAGCTTTTATTACAAAATTTTATAAAAGTGGAATCGGACAAGGATGCAACGAACCTTTACACACAATCACAACATCACCTGGACATTTTGGATTGATATCTGCGTTTTTAATTAAGTATTACGGAACTGGCGGAGGACAAGAACTTTCAAATCCGCTTGCAACGATTACTACAAAAGATCGTTTCGGACTGGTAAATGTGATTCTGGATATCGAAGGCGAAAAGTATGTCATGAAGGATATTTTCCTGAGAATGTTAAAACCGGAAGAGCTTAAATTAATGCAAGGATTTCCGGAGGACTACATCATTGACAGGGATTACAAATACAGGAGATATCCGATTGCAAAACAAGTAGCTAGAATCGGAAACAGTGTAGTGCCAATCATGGCACAGAAACTGGTAGAAGCAAACTGCCCGTATTTAAAAATCGGGAATAGGGTGCCGAACATAGAAATACATGAGGATGAGCAACAAATTAGGTTTGCGTAGTAGGAGGAATGACTAATGCCAAAAGTGAAAGAAACATGGATGGACGGGATCACTACAGAAATGATGGAGCATATCTGTGACAACCTGTGCAAGTATCCAGATCAGCTAAGTGAAATGGAACTGGAAGATAAATGCGCAGAGTGCAAGATGGGGCGGTTTGTGTGCGATATTTTGAACCAGTACAACAAGATTAATGATTTTGCAAACAGCCAGTGCGCGAAGTTGATGTGTGAGATGCATGAGCTGAAAGAACGAGATACGGCAAAGAAGCCAATCAAAACAAATGATGATACAGGGATAAGATACACGGATTCTTATCGCTGTCCGAATTGCGGAGGGAACTTTGCAGGTACAGGAATTTCAGAATTTTGTTATCATTGTGGACAGCGTTTGAAGTGGGAGGGATAAATTATGCGAGAAATCCTTTTTAAAGCAAAGAGAAAAGATAATGGCGAATGGATAGAAGGATATTACGTTTATTGCAGGAAACGACATTATATTCTTCAGGTACTAAATAAAGCAATTGGCTTTGATGAAAGAGAATACGAATGGGTTGAAGTTGACCCAGACATTATCTGTCAGTACACAGGACTTACCGACAAGAACGGTAAGAAGATTTGGGAGAATGACCTTTTAGGACACAAACTGAATCGCGTTGAATTTTTAAATGGAACATACTGCATAAATGGAGATAGATCTTTATTTTTCGAAGCGAACACAAATGAAGTCATTGGCAATATTTTTGACAATCAAGAGATGTTGGAGGTGGAGTGATGAACGCATTAGAGAAAATCGTGGAAGAAATCGAATCCATGAAAAATGACGCCTACGAAACCTTGAAAGAAGAAAGAAAAAGACATGGAGCAAGCAAAACAGCAGAAGAGCTGGAAAGCTATATGTATGGGCTGACTTGCGCTGTAGATATTGTGGAGAAGTATGCAGATAAGGAGAATGTGGAGTGAACGTACTAGAGAAGATTCTGGAAGAAATAAAAGAAGTAGAGAAAAAGTTTGTAGCCGGACATAAAGTGTTATTTGCATTAGGGGCTACTGGAATGGTAACCGAAATCGAAGAAATCATTCGTTCCCACATGGACGAAGTCCAGAAGTGCGGAGAATGCAGCCGAAGAAAATGGTATCAAAAAGGATACGAGGACGGAAAGAAAGACAATGACTGGATTCCGGTAAGTGATAAATTGCCGGAAGCTGGTGATGGTAAATATTATCCATTGCTGAATGTGCAAACATCATATGGAGCTGTTAAGTGTGGTTTTTACAGAGTTAGAGACGATCGATGGTATATTTACGAAGAATTTTATAATGAGTTCATAGAAGCAAATAAGAAAGAAGTTGTTGCATGGCAGCCATTTCCAGAACCATACAAGGAGGTATAACATGAACATTTTAATCACAATCGCATCCCTAGCCCTGTATTACATCCTGGGGCTTGGAACAGTGATTGCCCTAAAGACAGGAATCGAAGAGCATGTAAAACTAGAAGGCGCGGATTACCTGATGGCTGCGGGATTCCCGATACTGTTATTTGTGGTGTTTTTGGATTGGATAGTGCGAAAGATAGTGAGGTAAGAGAGATGAAAAAATTTAATTGGAATGAATTCCAAAATAAAGACAATAGGATTGCGGTGCACTGCAAAACAGAGGAAGAAGCGGTAGACTTTTGCAAGCAGATGCACGGACAAGGAATGAAATGGTGCACAGGCAAAAGCTATATGGAAAAGACGAATTATGAAGAGTACAAAGGAGAAACGTGTTATTACGGAAGCGGAGAATATTCGTCTCGTGATTTTGCAGAAAAGTACAATTATAAAATCTTGGAATGGAGTGATTACATGGGCAAAGAATTTACTAAAGCAGATCTGAAAGATGGGATGGTAGTTGAACAAAGAGATGGCAACATGTATCTTGTATTGGCTGGGAAGGCAGTAAGAAAAGGCGGATGCAATCATATAGACGGTTACACTGATGACTTGAAATGGGAAGGTTATACAGGAGGAGACATCGTTAAAGTCTATAGAATTACTCCGGAATCACTCGGATGCATAGAAGATGTGTTTATTAAAAACAACCTTGAACTCATCTGGGAGCGCAAAGAACCAAAGAAAATGACAGTAGAAGAAATGCGACAGAAGCTTGAAGAGCTGACAGGAGAGGAAATTGAGGTGATGCAGGAATGACAAGAGAGACCATGAAGCGCAGAAAGGAGACGGCAGGAGTCAACCGAAAGATAGATGCACATGATATGGCAACGAAAAAGCCCTGCGAGACAGCTTTAAAGCAACAGGGGCATAAAGCCTTTAAGTGCGACTTTAAAAGCGCACATAGGACGAATAAGGACGTTGTAGAGTACAAGAAGCACACGGTGGAAGACTTTTTGAAGAAGGTCGGAATAGATACGAAAGGGAGTGTGATGAGTGATGACGGAAGCACGCATAAAGCAAATACATAAAAATAACATCAGAATGGAACGGCTAGCTGAATTGTATAAAGCACATAAATATGCGGCAATGTCATCCGAAATCAATATGAGTGGTATGCCATCGGGAAAAGGCGGGATAGATGACAGTATGAGCGATATTGATGATAGTGTGGATATTGAAACGGAATATCGAGCGCTATACTTCGAAAACGAGTTACTCATCAAAGAAGCGAGAAAATACATAAACCAGTTGCCGGACAATATTCTACGCATGGTAATGGAATTGAAATATATAAACGGAATGGATGAATATGAAATTTCCGCAGAAGTTGGAGTGCCGCATAATCAGTGCTGCAGTATGTTAAAAGTACACTGGAATAATGTGTTCTAAATGTTCTAAAACTATTGACATATAGTGGCTTGACTGGTATACTGAAAGAGTGAAAGAAGATAAAAAGGCACTATCACTTATGTGGTGGTGCTTTTTCTTATGCCGTGGCAAATGTAGGGCAGACAGGTTCGACTCCTGTACACGGCTTTGTGATGTGAGTATACAGGCTGCACAGCTGAGGTCTGTTCTGGGAGTGCACACCGGACTTACATTGCAATGGTACCAAAAAGCAGATATCCGCAGATCTGCAAAACAAACAAAAATAGATTCAGCGATCTATATTTAGTGTCAGTACCTGAGTGCGGATAGGGTAAAGGGTGTCAATAAAAGGCATCCTACGGGTGTATAGCTCAGTTGGTAGAGCGATCGGCTGTTAACCGATGTGTCGCAGGTTCGATTCCTGCTATACCCGCTGTGGACTACTGCAAAGTTTCCTCCTTTTTCTTATAAATTTTGATTGTGTATTTGGTTATTTTGGTTTTTTGTTGGCGTTATTAATTCTTTCAGCAGTAGTCCTAAATTCTTGGCATCCAGAGATGGGTGCTTTTATTATGTTATAAAGGTGGTGAGTCGGATGGCAAAAGGTAAATATCAAGAGTGGCTAGAGCCGGAAGGCTTGCTAAAGATAGAGGGATGGGCGAGAGATGGTCTGACGGACGAGCAGATTGCAGATAATATCGGGATTTCCAGAAGCACATTAAATAGCTGGAAAGACAAGTATTCGGACATTTCGGACACCCTAAAAAGAGGAAAAGAGGTCGTTGATCGTCAAGTCGAGAATGCTTTGCTAAAACGTGCGCTTGGATACGAGTACACGGAAACGACCAGAGAATACATACCGGAACTCGATGAGATGAAAACTACGAAAAAGGTCACAAAGCAAGTGGCACCGGACACTACAGCCCAGATCTTCTGGTTAAAGAACCGGAAACCGGACAAGTGGAGAGATAAGCAGGAATATGAAGATAGGACAGCGATTGAGAAGCTGGATGAAATCTTGAAAGGATTGCATGACAATGCAGCTAAGCAAAAAGCAGAATGAGTACATAATGAGCGCAACTCATAGATGGAATATTAAATCTGGCGCGGTGCGTTCTGGAAAGTCATTTGTAGATACTGCTTATATTGTTCCAAAAAGAATCCGTGAAAGAGCTGGTCTTCCGGGTTTAAGCGTGATCATGGGTGTCTCTAAAGAATCCATTGAGCGAAACGTGCTCCAACCGATGAGAGAGATCTATACCAGTGATCTAATCGGAAACATTAACAATCGGAATGTTGCCAGAGTATGCGGCGAAGATGTCTATTGTCTCGGCGCGGAAAAGGTTAGTCAGGTTGCAAAGATACAGGGAGCATCCATCAAGTATTGTTACGGGGATGAGATTGCGAAATGGAACAAAGAAGTCTTCCAGATGTTAAAGTCCCGTCTTGATAAACCGTATTCCTGCTTTGATGGGGCTTGTAACCCGGAGCATCCAACGCATTGGCTCAAAGAGTTCATTGACAATGTAGAGCTGGACATCTATCTCCAAAAGTACACCATATTCGATAATCCATTTCTGGATCCAGAATTTGTCAAGCAACTCTGCAAGGAATATGAGGGTACAATCTATTATGACCGCCTCATCCTTGGCTTATGGAAACGAGCAGATGGGGCAATTTATAAGCGGTTTGCTGATAATCCGGAATCATTTAGATGCGAGATTGTGGATGAATTCTCTCCGGACTCAGAGTATAAGCAGTTCCGGAAGGAAGATATCGCATCAATCGAGATTGGCTTGGACTTTGGAGGTAATCAGTCTGGGCATTCGTTCGTTGCTAGAGGATATACGGACAATTACAGAGACGTGATTGCTTTAAAATCCAGAAGAGTCATGGCAAAAGATGAGAAAGAGGATATCGACAGCAACCGATTGAACGAGCTGTTCTGTGAGTTTGTGCAAGAAGTGATAGATGATTACTCTGTGTGCGTGAAAAGCGGTGATTACGTACAGTATTGCAACGTAGAGTCCGTATTCTGGGACAATGCAGAAACTGTCCTTGGTAATTCTATCCGCAATGCCGTGGAAAAGGAATTTCCGTGGATAGCTGTCAAGCCAGCAAAGAAAAGACCAATCAACGACAGGATCAGATGCACAGTCAAGCTCATGGGGGCTGGGCGGTTTTTTATTACAAAAGACTGCGAATCTCTACAAACTGCTATTTCTGATGCAGTGTGGGACAAAGAAGTAAAGGACAAAGACGAACGCTTGGACGATGGCAGCACCGACATTGACAGCTTGGATGCGTTTGAATACACGATTGAACGTGATATGAAATACCTAATCGAAGAGGTGGAAGATGTTTGATGGAATTAAGAGACTATGGAAAGGAATCATGAGGATGTTTGGGTACACGACATTAAAACAGATCATCGGCAAGGATATCGCACTATCCAACGACATGATAGATGCAATCAACAGATGGAGACAGATGTTAAATGGTGATGCAGATTGGATTTCTGACAGCATTGTTTCCCTCGGGATTGAAGATGGAATCTGCCGAGAGTTTGCGGACTGTGCGCTGGTGGAAATGGAAACCAGCGTGACAAATGAGCGTCTGGACAAGATTTATCAGAAGAATATCGCAAGTCTGAATGAGAACCTGCAGGAAGGCCTTGCTCTGGGGTCGTTCGTTCTGAAACCACTGGGAGAATCAGCTGCTGAATTTGTCTCAGCCGACAAGATTATACCGATTAGTTTCGGGGATGATGGAAAGCCGAATGATATTGCATTTCTTGCCGTAAAAAAGGTTGGGGACGCTGATTATTTCACGAGGCTTGAACGGCACTATTTCATTGGCGGGAATCTGACCATAGAAAACAAGTGTTTCCATTCTCAGACAGAGAATGATATCGGTCTTCCATGCAGCCTAGAAGCAGTGGAAGAATGGGAGAATATCCTACCTGGACCGATTACATACCCAGGAATGAACCGTATGGACTTTGGGTATTACCGTAATCCAATCAAAAACAAGGTGGATGGTTCTGCCTGCGGAGTGTCGGTGTACGAGTCGGCCGCTGAACTGATTCGGAAAGCGGATACGCAGGGAGCAAGGCTCGACTGGGAATATGAGTCTGGTGAGCGTGCTATACATGTGGATAATAGAGCACTTAAGCAAGACAAGGCTACTGGAAAACTTGGACTCCCAAAACTCAAAAACAAATTGTATCGAGGAATGAATCTGGACGTTGGAAAAGACCAAGAACTCTTAAAAGAATACTCCCCAGAAATGAGGGACGAAGCCTTTAAGCGTGGGTTGGAAGAGTACAAGCGAGAAATTGAATTCTCTGTCGGTCTAGCTTATGGAGACTTGTCGGATGCGCAGGAAGTGGCAAAGACAGCCACAGAGATTAAAGCATCGAAGAACCGGAAATATAACAGAGTGACTGCAATCCAGAACAATCTATACGATTGCTTAGAGGACTTTGCCGCAGGGCTTGCATTCTACAACAGTATGCTTAATTCGGGATATGAGTTCTCTTGCAAATTCAACGATTCCATACTGACCGATGAGGAAACAGAGCGTCAGCAGGACAGACAGGACGTGAGCATGGGCGTGATGTCGCACTTGGAATACCGAATGAAATGGTACAACGAGGACGAAGCCACAGCGAAAAAGATGTTGCCGGAACAGAACCAAGTCATGGACGATCAGATGTTTTCAGACTTAGGGGGGGGCACAAGTACAAAGTAAAACGTTAAATGGTGCTCAAACACAGAGTCTTATTGCTATTATGTCTCAATACACAGCCGGAGAGCTGACAGAGGGACAGGCAGTGAATTTGATCGCGACAGCAATTGGAATCGAAAAAGACGAAGCAAGAAAAATCTTAGATGGAGAAGTGATCTAATTGAAAGAGGATTACAAGAAACGACTATCCGGACAGATCGAGAAGCATTTTCTTGATTTGGAACAGATGATTCTTGAGGACATTGTTCGCAGAATCAAAAAAGCCGGAAAAATTACAAGCACGGCAGACTGGCAGATTAACCGGTTACAGATCATCGGGTACTCTTCTGAGGACATCGAAAAGATGATAAAAACCACGCTGAACCTGTCCTATCCGGAAGTGTTTGAGCTGTATGACAAGGTAATCGACTGGGAATATGTTCGCAATAAAGACATATACGAACAAGTCAATGCGGAATATATCCCCTACGAGGATAATAAGGAGTTGCAACAGCTCACAGAGGGATTTATCCGGCAGAGTAATGATAAGCTTCGAGACATCACGCAATCGATGGGATTTTATGTGGATTACGGGAACGGAAAACTTGTTATGACGCCGCTGTCTGATATCTACCAAGGATATCTCGACCAAGCTATTACAGGGGTTGTATACGGCACGTTTGACTACAATACCATGATTCGAAAAGTAGTCACGCAGCTTACAAATAGTGGATTGAGATATGTTGATTATGCATCTGGATGGCATAATCGTGTGGATGTTGCTGCCAGAAGGGCAGTTATGATGGGTGTTTCACAGCTTACCTGGAAAATCTCCGATATGAATGCTGAGAAGCTCGGAACAGAGCATTTCGAGGTTGCATGGCATTCCGGGGCACGTCCTTCTCATGCGGTTTGGCAAGGTAAAGTTTGGAGTAAGAAAGAACTGGTTACTGTCTGTGGGCTTGGTACTGGTCCTGGACTACTTGGTTGGAACTGCTACCATGAATATTACCCCTTCGTAAAAGGCATTTCAGAGCGTAACTGGACAGATGAGTGGCTTGCAGAGCAAAACCGCAAGGAAAGTATACCTAAGACATTTAACGGCAAGGAATACACCTTGTACAAAGCCAGACAGCAACTGAGGAAAATGGAAACAGCAATGAGAGCACAGAGGGAAAAAGCTGCGCTACTAAAACAGGGTGGCGCTGATCCAGACGATGTGATGCTTGCAAAAGCAAAATATCAAGGACAGCTTGGAGAATACACCAGATTTTGCAAAAGAATGGGTCTGCAACAAGAAAGAGAGCGCATCTATTACGATATGCGCGGCAGAGTGGCACCCGTACCAAAACGATTTAGGAGGTAGAAAATGAGCAAAGTAAAAGTAATCAGACAACCAACAGCGGAAGAAACATTGATTTTTGAATTTGAGACAGCGTCCTCTGAATTTATGGTCAAGAATTTCACGGACGGTGACATCTACGCATCTCTGGAAAGGGACGCGACAAAAGAAGAGAGCGTACTGATTCCTGCACAGACCGCACAGGTGTTACAGTACGGTACCTACGGCGGTGGAAAGAGCAACATCGTCCAGATCATCCCAACAGCAACCAGCGAAAAAGGAGTAGAAGTGCAATGCTTAAAATGGTAGATGGAACAGGAATCATAGGAGTAGATATGATATGCCCTCTTGGAGTCTCCACTCCACAGCCACCGAACTACGACAGGGTAGAACTAGAGGGCACAGGGGTATTGGTACTTCCGAATAGCTTGGATGCTCCGCTTGAGAGGTTGGAGCTTGGTGGGAAGACGGAACAGGTGACGACTACGGGCGTTAACCTATTTGACGAAAAGTTACTTTTAGATTTTGACAGCGAAAATTATGATAAAACACAATCAGGAAGCGGATTTTATTATTATAAATTTCCAGTAAGCGGTACGGTTACAGTATCTACTAAAATTGCAAACAAAAATGGCGAATATCTGACAGTAGGGATAAAACCGGACGGTAGCGATAAAACATGGCTATCGCACGGATCTGCGGCTATTTCCAAGTATAAAACATTGACTCCGGAAGATGGAAACATTTATTTAGGAGTCAATAACAATCTCGAAAGAGTTAAGAGTATGATACAAAACACTGGTGGAATCATCATAAACGAAGGTTCCGTCGCTAAACCTTACGAACCCTATACAGGCGGTAAACCATCCCCAAGCCCAGAATATCCGCAGGAAATTAAAAATGTTGGAAAATGGAATGAGGGAACGCAGAAGTATGAAGTGGATGTGAAAATTACTGGGAAGAATTTATTTGATATTGAAAAAGCAAAAAACACTCAAAATTGGTTTACTTCTGTACAATCAGGCTATTCGGATTTCGAGATATGTGTTGGAAAAGGAAACACGGTCACTATCTCTTACACTGATACTCTAGAAGCTGGTTTAGGCTTTTACGCAGGGATTGTATACAAAAAAGACGGAGCTGTTGGAGCATGGCTCTATAACTCGACAAACATAAGTGCAAATACCAAAAAAGTAACATTTACGGCGAACGAAGATTATGTTTATATCCGTTGCTCGACGAACGACATATCTAAATTCACGGATAACATAAAAATGTTGCAAATAGAAATCGGGGCAAGTCGAACGGATTTTGAATCCTACAAAGAGCAAACCCTTACTCTCACATCCGACCGCCCAATCACAAAGTGGGACAGACTGGTAGAGCAGGGTGGAGAGATTGGGTGGTTGTATAAGAGCAAGATAATTGACGGTTTTGATGGACAATCTAGTAATATAACCCGGGGTGGGAAACAAGCAGAAGTTCAGCATTTTTCGGTTGTTTTTACAGATGTACCGAATGGAAACGGAAATGGCGATATTTATGTAGACAGATATAGAGCCATAGCAATGTCGTACACAAAAGCAGAATTCGGAATCTGTTGCAATTGGAATAGTGGAGTTAAATTTTTTTCAGCACCGAACGAAACCGTGAAAACGGTGGATGATTTTAAAAAGTGGCTCACAGAGAATCCATTAACCATTGCTTACGAAACCGAATCAACAGAATTTGTCCCACTCCCACAATCTGAACAGGCTGCTATCCGAGCATTAAAAACCTACTATCCTACCACAGTCATCACAGCAGACGGAGGGGAGCTTGACCCCGATATTAAAGTAACATACCGAAAGGAGAAGTAATATGAACTATGCAAAAATCATGGAAAACGGAACTGTGAGAATCAGCTCCATCAAAAAAGAGGGCTATAAGCCGCTCAAAGAGGAAAAACCAGAGGGATTTAGCAACCTTGTCTTTGTTGGCTATACAGAGACAGAAGAAAATGTAATCAAAGAATATGAAGCCGTGGATGACGGTATGAGCGCCTACGGGAAATTGCAGAAAGACTTAAAAGCAACACAGGCGGCGCAGGAAGTCACAGATCAGGCGGTGCAGGAACTGATTTTAGCAACAATGGAAGCGGGGGTGTAAATTATGGCACAGTTTTTGGCAAACAGAATCAAAGGTGGACACTTGACAATTGATGATGTACCGGAGAGTTTGAAAGAGCAGGTACAGGCGTTACTTTAGGAGGAAAATACATGGGAATGAATTTTATTGAAGCATTAAAAGTGATGAAACAAGGAGGGAAAGTCAAACTTCCGTCTTGGGGCGGTTATTGGTACTGGGACAAGGAAAAAGAAACAGTCATGATTCAGTGTAGACCACAAGACTCTGACAAAGGAGAACTTCTCGACATCAGAGAAACTCAGAGAGTTGAATACACTCTTCAAAATGTGGCTTCTGATGAATGGATGCTTGCCGATGAAAGCAATTGCCCTGTATTAGGAGGAGAATCGACATTTCCGTTTTCCGATGCTATTAAATACCTGAAACGTGGAATGAAAGTTGCTCGTAAAGGATGGAATGGGAAGAAGCAGTATATTCAACTGGCAACTGGAATCTCATATACATTTGGAGACGATGTTGTAAATTGTGAGCATGAAGCTATAGGCAATCAGGCAATCGCATTTGTCGGAACATCTGGCGTGCAGATTGGGTGGCTTGCAAGTCAAGCTGATATGCTTGCAGATGATTGGGTGTTTGCAGAATAGGTAAGACATTGGCACATAGAGATATGTGTTATTTTTATGCCTTTTTGGTCAGTAGATGAGACCTTAAACAGTCAATTCGTGGCGGTCGGTAACACGCCTAAAACTACCTAACGCGAAAGGAGATCGAAACATGAAAACAGAATTTTTAAAAGGACTCGGATTGGAACAGGATGCTATTGATAAGATCATGGCAGAGAACGGGAAAGACATTGCAGCTGAAAAGGCAAAGACTACCAAAGCAGAGGGGGAGCGTGACAATTATAAGAGTCAGCTTGAGACCGCAACGGAATCTTTGGAAAAGTTTAAAGATGTTGACCCAACAGCTATGCAGGGCGAAATTGACAAGCTGAATCAACAGCTGAAAGACAAGGATGCTGAGTATGCCGCCAAAGAAGCAGATCGCATCTTTTCCGACACGATCAAAGAAGCTATCAAAACAGCCGGAGGACGCAATGAAAAAGCGGTCATGGCTATGCTTGATATTGACGCTTTGAAAGGATCGAAAAACCAGTCTGAGGACATTAAGAAAGCATTGGAAACCGTAAAGGAATCTGATGCTTATTTATTTGGTTCTAATGAACCATTCATGAACGCAGTCGGAGCAACAGGAGGCGGTGCTGATGTTGGCGGAGATAATATGTCAGCAATCAGAGCGGCCATGGGGCTTCCGGCAGAAAAATAATTTTGAAAGAATGAGGTAATAAGATATGGCGAACACAATTGCATTAAGAAAAGCATACTCTACGATGTTGGACGAAGTTTACAAGCTGGCATCTTTGACAGCGGTTTTGGATGGTCCGAATGAGCTTGTGAGAGAGGGTGCAAACGCAAATGAAATTTTGATTCCGAAAATGACGATGTCCGGTCTTGCAAATTACAATAAGCAGACAGGATATGTTGCAGGTGACGTGACACTTGAGTACGAGACCAAGAAATGTACTTATGATCGAGGCCGTATGTTCACTGTGGACGCTATGGACAATATCGAGTCTGCAGGTGTTGCCTTCGGACGTCTTTCTGGAGAATTTTTGAGAACACAGGTTGTTCCGGAGCTTGACGCTTGGAGACTTGCATCTTATGCAGGATACGCACCATCTGCTAATAAAGTGGCAGCAGCGATTGCAGATGCGAAAGCCGGAATTGCAGCAATTAGAAAAGGCAAGACTGCTATTAAAAATGCGGAGGCAAAGCCGGAAACCTGTTATCTGTATATCTCTGCCGCACTCAAAGGGGATATTGAGGACCTTGATACAACGGCATCCAAGAAAGTTCTGGAAGGCTGGGCTGGAGTGATTGAAGTTCCTGAGGGAAGATTTTTCGACAAAGTCACGTTGACAGCATCTGGAGCCGGCGGCTTTACAACAACAGGCGGTAAGAAGATTGATTTCTTGATTGTTGACAAGAATGCAGTAATCCAGAATCAGAAGCACACTGTATCTAAGATTATCACACCGGATGCAAACCAGGATGCAGATGCTTGGAAGTTCGGATATCGTACCGTAGGTATCGCAGAAGCGAAAGACAACAAAAAAGTGGCCATCTATGTGCACACTGCTGCGGAGTAGGGGTTGATCGAATGAATCTGTACGCAGATTATGAATATTATACCTCTACATACAAGGGGAATCTGGCGAAAGAAGAGTTTGAGAAATCCATTATGAAAGCATCAGCTTATGTCCGGAGGATTACCTTCGGGCGCGCTGATGACAACATGGAGATGGAAGAAGTAAAGCTTGCTACTTGCGCCGTCTGTGATTTGATTGCAAATGATGAAAAAGTCAGAAGCAAACACTTAGGACGTGCGATCACATCCGAAAACACGGATGGATATTCTGTCAGTTACGAAAGCGGAGGAAACGGAGAGACAGCGGATGATCTGCTGTGTAAAAAGATGTATAATACGGCAGCACTCTTTCTCGATCCAACAGGACTCTTGTATATGGGGGTGGAATCATGATAACCAACACGGATGCAACACTGTATAGCCGGAAATACAACCCGGAAAACCGACTGGATGAGTGGGAGCGAACATATATACCTGAGGTATGGTGGTACAAAAACGAAAAGTCGCAGATCACGACAGATGGGTTAAAGCAAGCAGACACCTACACGGTCAGAATCCCGGATACGAGCGTGGAAATTAAGAAAGACGATTACCTTGTAAAAGGCGATTGCAAGGTTGACATGCAGACCATCAAGGACTTGGATGGACTGGATAAGACCAGAGTCACGTCTGTAAACTACAATACTTTTGGCGGCAATCCACATATAAAGGTGGTGGGAGTGTAGTGGCGAAAGGAAAGAAGGAATTTAAGATTGAGACACCGCGAGGTACGATATACACGCAAGCGTCCGGCAGTGGAAAAGTGTCTGCAAGGCTTGACTGGAATCCGAGCTTTAAACCGAATATGGAATCTGGTTTCGCAAGCGCACAGGAGTTTGTTGATTCTGAGTGCATCCGGCGTATGAACCCGGAGACTCCAAGACGGACAGGAGTACTGGTTAAGTCAGCAACACTTGGCACCGTGATTGGCAGTGGAGAAATCAACCAGATTGCACCTTACGCACGTAGGCAATATTACGAGCACAAGGAAAAATCACGATGGTTTGAGCGCATGAAAAACCGTCACAAAGACTCTATCCTGAAAGGAGCGGCTAAGTATGTCAAATCTCATTGACAGCGTAAGATCATATATTCTCACATGCCCATTTCTGAGTGATGGTCGTGTGAATGTGGACTATATTGGAACGGATATGGGGTACTCTGTTGACCCTCTTCCGTGCGATCCGATTATCCAGAGATACATGGACGGTGGGTCAAAGAAACAGTTTCAGTTTGCGTTTACGAGCCAAGAAGAGTATGACCAAGACGCACGAATTAACATTGAAAATAGCGGATTTTTCCAGAGCTTTGAAGAGTGGTTGGAACAGCAGAGTTTTAACGACAACCTCCCAAAACTCGAAGAAAAGAAGAACCCAATATCAATCGAAACTTTAAACAGCGGCTATCTGTACGATATCAATGAGGAAAAAGCTAAGTATCGTATTGAGTGCCGCTTAATCTATACACAGGAGGTATAAGTATGTCAGGAACAGCACCAAAATTAGTAGGCAGACACCTGCGAGTGGCGTTTTTAAACACGGATGCAACAGGTAGTTCGCCAAAATTCGAGAGAATGACCAATTTTACCAGTATGACAAACGGAAAAAATCCAAAAGAGTACTCACGTCAATATGTGGACGAAAGCACCGAAAGATCAGATGTAGTTGGATATGCTCCGGCTACAGAATACTCCTTCGATATGTACGCTGGCAATCCAGTACATGAACGCATTGCGGCAATCCATGACGGAGAGAAAGTAGCCGATGATGCGCACGTGGAAGTTGTCACGGTGGATTTTTACAAGAAAAATACGAAAGGCGATAAGTGCTTTGCGACAAAGAGAACTTACGCAGTTATCCCAGATTCCGACGGAGATGGAACGGACGCATTGGTTTACGGCGGATCACTGAAAGCTGTATCCGACATCGAGGAAGGATATGTTACGGAGACTGATATTACATCCAAGACAGTTACTTACACTAAGGGTGATTACATGGGGGAGTAGCTTCCACCGATTTTAAGGTGGCAAAAACACAGGAAAGAATAGGAGAGTGAGCCAATGAGCCAGTGGAAATTTAATAATTTTGAAACAGACATCGATTTTACAGACGCAGATTTTATGGAGAAATTCGAGGGCTGCTACGAAAAAATGGTTGAGGAATCCGAAAAAGTACCGAAAGTTGGAAAAGTGTCCGAGATTACGAGGGCGCAATGCAAGGTTTTTAATGATTTCTATGACCGATTATTCGGAGACGGAACAAGCGAAAAAATGTTTCTAGGGAAAAACAGCATGGACATGAGAGTTAAGGCCGCCAATTCACTGTTTGATTTACGGAACAGCGAGCAGTCCAGATATAACAGTATGGTAAACAAATATACACCAAACAGGAAAGCTAGGAGAGGGGCGAATAAGAACCGATGAACCTCTTCTATGAATCACTCCCGACATCGGTAATTGTAAATGGAAAGCCTGTGAGAATCAGAACCGATTTTCGAGAGTATATTTCTCTTTTGGACATGTTAAAAGATAAAGATGTCAAGTCTGTGGATAAGCTGTTGATTTTGAGTGAGTATTTCCTTGACGATATCGAAATATCGCAGCCTGCAATTGACGCATTATGCGACTTTATGAGTGCTGATTTTTCAGACGGAGAAGTCAGTCAAACCGGAACAGTGAGGCAAAAGAATCTTTTTTCTTTTTCCATCGATTATCCCTATATATTATCAGCATTTTTGCGCGATTACGGAATCGACCTGATTGATATTAAATATCTGCACTGGTGGAAATTTCGAATGCTTTTTGATGGATTATCAGAGGACAATGAGATCAAGAAAAGAATTATGTACAGAGGGATTGATCTGAGCGAAGTTAAAGATCCGGAAGAGAAAAAGAGAATCCAGAAAATTAAAAAACTGATCGAGTTAAAACAGGAAGAATTGACTGATTTTGAAATCGGTGACGCTTTTATGTAGGTGGATCATGAAAAAAGAACCAATATTAGTCCGAGATTGGATTAGATGCCCTGTGTGCGGCTGCAAACTTGCTATTGCAGACAATACAGCCAAAAGCCACGGTATCTATGTAAAATGTCGGACTTGTAAGAAAGAAATAGAAATTAAGAAATAAAGCACTTAAGTGAGCCTATGAGCCTGTGCTATCCAAGAATAGGAGGGATAGTATGGGTTATGATGGCTCATTAAAATTTGACACGGAAATAAATGAATCTGGATTTAATTCCGGAATTTCCAAACTTGGTGGAATAGCCAAGAAAGGTGCAGGAGTGGCAGTTGCTGCGGTTGGTGCTGTGACGGCTGCGCTTGGAGCTGGTGTTGTAGCCGGAGTAAAATACAATGCATCCATAGAGTCTTACCAGACATCATTTGAGGTTATGACTGGATCCGCGGAAAAAGCAGCGGAAGTAATCGACAAATTGAAGAAAGTAGGAGCGGAAACGCCGTTTGAACTTCCGGATTTAGCAGATACTACACAGCTGTTGATGAACTATGGCTTTAGCGCAGACGAAGCTATGGACAAAATGATGATGCTTGGTGATATTTCACAAGGCTCAGCGGAAAAGATGTCCAGAATTGCCACTGCTTACGGACAGATGTCATCCGCCGGAAAAGTGTCTCTGGAAGATGTCAAACAGATGATCGAAGCCGGATTTAACCCATTACAGGAGATTTCCGAGAGCACAGGGGAGTCGATGGCATCCTTGTATGACAGGATCAGTAAAGGGACAATCTCTGTGGATGAGATTACCGCTTCCATGCAGAGAGCAACATCTGAGGGCGGTAAGTATTTCCAAAGCATGGAGAAGCAGAGTCAGACGTTTAGCGGACTCATCTCAACCCTGAAAGACAATGCACAACAGCTCTTAGGCGAAGTTGTTAAACCTATATCTGATGGACTGACGGAATCGTTATTACCTGCGGCGATCAGCGCAATCGAGCAGCTTACGCAAGGATTTGAGGAAAATGGCGTTGCCGGTATGATTCAGGCTGCCGGAAACATTGTAAATGGACTATTTACCGGAATGACGGAAAATGCTCCAATGCTTATTTCTACTGGAATGGAGCTGCTGAACCAGTTCTTGCTTGGAATTGCAACCGGGATTCCGGCGCTACTCACTAAAGGCTTTGAGATTGTAACACAGCTTGCTCTTGGCATCCTGCAAAATCTCCCGCAGTTAATCACACAGGGAGCTGAGGTTATTACCAATTTTATCAGTGGAATATTATCATCTCTCCCGTCAGTATTGCAATCCGGAGCAGATATGATATTGAATCTACTCCACGGTTTAGTACAAAATGCGCCACAAATAATTACACAGGCCGGGGTTATGATTGCCGATTTCGCATCAGCTATAGGTGAGAGATTGCCAGATATTTTACAAAAAGGTATAGAGATCATCGGGGAACTACTTGCCGGAATAATAGAAGAAGTTCCTAATCTTCTTGCATCCATTCCGGGAATAATTGCTGATATAGGAAGTGCTTTTCTGGATAAAGACTGGGGAGAAATCGGATTAAATATCATAAGGGGTATAGCGACTGGCGTCAAAAACGCAGCCGGAGAATTAGTGGACGCTGCGGTCAACGCTGCGGAAAATGCTTTAAACTGGGTAAAAGACAAACTTGGAATCCATTCCCCATCCCGTGTATTTAGGGATCAGGTTGGAAAAAACATGGCTCTCGGTATCGGGGTTGGATTCGAGGATAATATCCCGTACAAAGACATGGAAAAACAGGCAAACAAGATGATGTCTCGGATACAGGGAGCTGCTCTTGGAGTTACAACGTCTGCAAGCCCGACAGCAAGCGGATATGTCGCTTCCAGATCAGCGGTCAGAACGACAGATAATAGCGATCTGATCTACGCGGTAGATCGATTATCCAAACTCGCAAACCGACCGCTTGAAATTATCAATAAAATCGATTCCGTAGAGACATCCAGAGTACTTGCAACGCCAATGGAAAAACAAATAGAAAAGAATTCAAGTTTTCGGAAGATGTTAGGAGGGGATAGAAATTGAGCCTATCAGTAAAATTTGACGATCAGGAACTCGGGCGATACTTAAGTGTATTGTCCGGGTTCTCTCCGTTTAGTGGAGTAAATAGAGAGTCAGAACTCCTTGACGGAGCAGAAAGTGCAAAAGGAGAGGATTTTGGCTATATAACATATAAATCAAAGACACTTGAAATGCCATTTGAAATTAAAGGAGACATCTTAGCAAGCTATGACGCGATTCAGAAAATCCTAAACGTCACAGAGCCGAAAAGGCTTGTGTTTGGGAATTATCCGGATCGCTATTTTTATGCTGTTCCTGACGGTAATTTTGATATAACACAGGTTGCAATGTTTGGGAAAGGCACGATCACATGGCTCATCCCGGATGGGGTAGCGTACTCAACCGCAGAATTCTCCTTTGACGGCGTCCAACAGAACGGCTACCAAACCATCACCATCCAAAACAACGGAACCGAATGGGCGGACGTGGACTATGAGATCACACACCAGCATGAAAACGGCTTTATCGGACTGGTAAGCCAGTATGGAGTCATCCAGCTTGGAAAACAAGAAGAAGCGGACGGAGAGAACTACGAAGCGTCCGAAGAACTGTTTAGCGGTTACAGTCTGTTTCAAGACGATCACGGTACCTCTTATCAGAATCCAGAAAACACCACACAGGGAGCGTTGGAAGTGCGGAATGTTGCCGGATACAATGTGATGGCGTTAAGAGGTGGACAAGCAACATCCGGATTCTGGAACGGTGGAATGAAGACCATTACTATCCCGGTGGATAGCGAGGGTAGACGTGGGGCAAAGAATTTTTACTGTTACACCCAGCACTGGTTTGAAACCGGCTTAATGGGGCAGACAGGAGCGCAGACCATTGCATTCCTGACTGGAGATAACAAGGTGATCTGCGCCATGTCTATTAACAAGAGTGATGCCACGGGAAATACGGCACGTATCGAGTGGTTTGCCCCAGGAAACACCTTGCTCAGACGGGAAGAGTTCCAGCCGACAGCATACGAGGGCAATCCGTTTAACCTAAAAATGGGATGCCACAACGACTTTTTAAAAGAGGGAGAAAAGCTGCGGATTTTCTGGTATGGAAGTTACATGGAGCGAAACATACCAGAGATTAAGGATATGGAATGTGAAAAAATCCAGATCTGGATCGGGCAGTGGGGAGACAGAAACCTCACGAACCAGTACGTCACGCATAACTATTTAAAAAGCATCCGATTCCGGAAAGACAATGTCGATAAGTATAAGGATGTGCCGAACCGGTATCGTGCTGGAGATGTGGTATCTATAGACGGAGAGAGTACAAAGGTCTATGTAAACGGGATGCCAGCAAAAGGAGATGAGATTAATGGATCTAATTATCCGAAAGTCCCGCCTGGAACAACGGAAGTGCAGTTCTGCTACTCTTCCTTTTCCTCTCCGCCGCCACAGATTAAAGCCAAAATAAGGGAGGTATACTTGTAATGGACAGTATTAGAATTGCGATTTTAAGTGCAAACAACACACCGGTAGCATTTATGGACAACGCACACAAAAAATCTATGCATTACTGGGATGATGAGCTACACGAATACTTACAGGGAGCAGCAAATACCTATACCTTTACAGTTAATGCCAAACATCCAGACGCAGAACATGTTACAGTCGGAAACAAGGTAGCCTTTACACACAAGGGTAAATCTTACTACTTAAATATTGTAAATACCGATCAGACGGAGCAGACGATTACCGCTACGGCATGGTCACTGTCTTTTGAGCTTATTAACGAGGATGCTGGCGAATACAAAGCCGGAAAGGCAATGAGCTTTGAAGAGTACCTTGCCGTGTTTGATGCTGAGAGAACGCTTAAATTAGGGCTAAATGAGGTGTCGGACAAACGGATTACCAACGAATGGACTGGCACAACAACCGTGTTAAAGAGATTATTCTCTCTGGCAAATGTCTTTTCTGCGGAGATCGAGTTTGAGACGGTCTTAAACAGCGATTACTCTTTAAAAGAGATTGTCCTGAATGTATACCGAGAACACAGCAACACGGACAGCGGAATCGGAGAGTATCGCGGTGACGTTGTCCTACGCTACGGGAAAGGAATCACCGGAATTCGGAAGACTACGGATGCAGAAAAGTTATACACCTGTATCCAGCCGACCGGAAAGGATGGGCTGACGATCAACGGACTGGACAAAAAAGAATACGATGAAAACGGAAATATTGAGTACTTTACTGAGGGGGCGCTCATCCGGGCACCACAGGCAAGGGACCGGTTCCCATCAAACATTGTCAACAAAAATGATGCCTATATCCTGTTGCGGAAAGAGTACGATACGGACAGCAAGGACAAGCTCTACAGTATGGCTTTATCCGATCTAAAAACCGCATCCGAGCCAGTGGTGACTTATGAGGTGGATGGATTTTTTGATACAAACATCGGAGATACTGTAAGGATACAGGATCAGGAGTGGACACCAGTCCTTTACCTGCAGGCAAGAGTATCGGAACAGGTGCGGAGCCTGACCAATCCAAAGACGGCAAAAACAGTCTTTACAAACTACAAAGAGTTGATGTCTGAGATCTCCAGCGACCTTTTGGATAGGATGCAGGACTTAATTAACAAAAACAAGGTCTACACCTGCTCAATTGCCACAAACAATGGCATTATCTTTAGAAACGACATCGGGAGCACAACACTGACTGCCTACGCTTACAACAACGGTGTGGATGTGTCTGGAAATCTGGAGATCCGATGGAGCAAAGACGAACAGGAGTTTTGTGTCGGTAGGAGCGTGACGGTTAATGCAGAGGATGTGGATGTTAAGGCGGTTTACTCATTTACGGCTTACGAAAACGGCGTGCGTAGAGGATATTACGAGGTCACGATCACAAATGTGGAAGACGGTAAAGATGGTATTCCAGGTGCGTCTTATTACACATGGCTAAAATACGCTGATGATGAGAAAGGAAACGGAATGTCGGACTCCCCAGATGGTAAGCAATACATGGGAATTGCATACAACAAAGAAAGTCCGGACGAATCCTTAAAACCAGCCGATTACCAGTGGTCCCGTATCACAGGAGAGGGAATTCCAGGGAAACCTGGAGCTGACGGAAAAACTTACTACACATGGGTAAGGTACGCCGATGACGAGAATGGGACCGGTATGTCGGATAATCCAAGTGGCAAATATTACATCGGGCTTGCGTTTAATAAAGAGACGCAAACAGAGAGTAGTAACCCGAAAGATTACCAGTGGTCTAAGTACCGTGGGGATGATGGTATTCCGGGAACAGACGGGGAAGATGGACGGACAAGTTATTTTCACGTTAAGTACAGCGCTGTTGCAAATCCGAGCTCCTCTGCCCAGATGACCGAAACACCGAGTAAGTATATCGGAACTTACGTGGATTATACACAGCAAGACAGTAATAATCCAAAAGATTACACATGGTCGCAATTTCGAGGAGATCCGGGAGAGAATGGGATCCCGGGAGAGAACGGAGAGGATGGACGCACGTCTTATTTGCACATTGCCTACGCAAACAGTGCGGACGGATGGACAGATTTCTCAACTACAGCCAGTGCGGGCAAGCAGTACATGGGGCAATATGTCGATTTTGCAGAGCGAGACAGCACAAATCCGGACATGTACAAGTGGACAAAAGTAAAAGGGGAAAACGGACAGGATGGAACAGACGGGCAGGACGGTGTTGGGATTAAGAGTGTTACAAAATATTACCTTGCATCCGAAAGAAATACAGGTATTACAACATCCACTTATGGATGGACTACTACAATACAGACTATGACGGAGACGAAAAAATACTTATGGAGTTATGAAACCATTGCCTACACAGACGGATCATCCGCCAAGACAACTCCTATTATCATCGGAGTACACGGGCAGAATGGGGCAGACGGGGATTCCGGCATTATCGTATCCCCCACAGCGCCAGAAAATCCAAAGGTTGGTCAGCTCTGGCAGACAGCAAACGGAGAACCGATTAAAAAATGGGACGGCAGTAAGTGGGTGATCTATTACATTTCTGTGGAGAATCTGAATGTAGAGACGTTAAGTGCGATTGCCGCAAACCTCGGAACTGTAACCGCTGGACTTATAAAGAGTCTGGACGGACACTTTTTTATCCAAGTAAATACCGGAGAAATATACTCCGAGGATGAAAGCGGGATAAACAGCTCTGCGATAAGCAAGGGCGTATTTATGGCGAATGGGATGAACAATGGTAGACACACAAGCTTGTCTATATTCCCAACGCAGATTGCGCAGTATTTTGACGGAGCCACCATTTCAAACCTTGTTAATTTTAAACGGGACGGTATATTTGTTAAAAGCTCCGGATCATACGAAATGAACATATCTAAAGCAATAAATTATGACTCCGGAAGAGTAAGTGGTCCGTACATAAGTACAAACTCACAAAACTATGCACGTGTCGAATTAAAAAGAAGAGGGTGTGTGGTAACTTGTAGGCTAACAATGCTTGCGCAATTTCCATCCCAAGGAAATCACGGCCCTTTCGATGAGATACAAATTCCGGCTGGATACCAACCATCTATAGATATCACTGAGCCGTGCAACGAAGTTGTAGGCACATCTATATTTGGCTCTGGTAGGTATCACATATCAAAAGGCGGAGGGATATCTTTAATTGTAGATAATCCGGCATATTGCGAGCGCACCAGAACATTTACATGGATTACGGATGACTAAAGGAGCGGATATGGAGATCAGGGCAAGACCGTGTTGGTCTTATTTTTATACTTTAAAACTGGAGGAAAGACATGACAGAAAATGAAGTAGAAGTGAAACTTGCAGAGCATGGAAAAGAAATCGGCTCTCTAAAGCACCGAATGAAAGAAGCCGAAGACATTGTAAATGTAGTACACCAGCTGGCACAGGAGATGGTAGGACTGACCAAAGAGGTGGGATTTATGAACCAGACCCTTGTGCAGCTGACCGCAAAAGTGACGCATCTGGAGCAGACTCCAGCCAGACGATGGGATGGAGTAGTGACAGCGCTGATCGGAGCCGTGATTGGGGCTGTAGTAGCAATGTATTTGTAAAAAGGAGAATGAAAAATGAAGAAGATTAACTGGATTGTAAGAATCAAAAACAAGGCATTCTGGGTGGCGCTGATCCCGGCACTCTTGCTGTTGGTACAGGCTATTGCGGCAGTGTTTGGGCTTACCGTTGACCTTGGAGACCTTGGGGATAAGTTATTGACTGTAATCAATGCACTTTTCGCAGTGCTGGCAATCCTTGGTGTAGTGGTAGACCCAACAACACCGGGAACAGGAGATTCAGAGAGGGCGCTTACATATAAATAGATTCGGGAGAGCTTGGAAACAGGCTCTCTTTTGTTGTGCGACATCGCACGGAAAGGAATTAAGAATTATGGGTAGCAGAGAGTTTTTAAACATTTGCAAAGCAAAGGTAGCGGATTATTTTAATCAGAATAAAGACAAGACTGATACATCTGACAACATGACGGTAGATGATGTATTTGTAGTTTGGTATTGCAAAACACTGCAAAATCACAAGGCATTGCTTAGTACGCCGGTAAGTGATGGTATGTATTACGAGATCACTTACAGTGGAGATAAGAATGAGATCTACTTTGATGCTTATAAAAAGTGGGAAAACATTAAATTTGATATGTAATTGTGCGACATCGCACGGAGGAGGTGAGAACATGAGCGAACAGAACGAATTCGGCAGAGTATCCGCAGAAGAACTGGAAAAGGTATTTGAAACAGAAGAGCAGGAGGAAGAGAAAGAATGAAAATTGGCTTAAGGGGAGGACACTCCCCAAATTGTAAAGGTGCAATCGGTCTGATCGATGAGCAGGCAGAAGTACGGAAGATCTACAATGAGCTTGTACCAATGCTACAGGCAGTCGGTCATACTGTGGTTGATTGTAATTCCAACGCATCCAATGTGTCCGGTGAGCTGGCAGACGGCACAAATAAGGCAAATGGGGCAGGATGTGATATCTATGTCACCTTGCACATGAATGCAGCAGGAGCGGCGTCAGCGGGCGGCACAGAAGTGTGGTTATACGATGCGTCTAACCAGACAATGAACACGATCGCAAGTAACATCTGCAAGAATTTTGCAGAAAAAGGATTTGTTAACCGTGGTGTAAAGTACAGTTCGGGATACCATGACCTGAATGCATCCAATATGCCTGGCATGATCGTAGAGACATTATTTTGCACCGGCACAGATGATGTAGCAAGGTATCGGAATTTAGGCACAAAAGGAATTGCTGAGCTGATTGCAAAGGCGATTGACAGTAGAACGTCTGCGGAAAATGGACAGGGAAATAAAAGCACGATTGAACAGGAAGGAGAAAATGAAGAGATGAGATGTTTATTTACAGTTGAGGGAAAAGGTGCAGTATTTTATTTTGATGGCTACAAGATAACCACACTGGGTCATCCAGACGAGCTGAAAATCATTCAGCAGATCTACAAAGATAACAATGGTAAGGATATGCCATGTTACAAGTGGGGACCAAGTGCACCGTGGTATGCGAGACTGATGGCTGTTCTGAACAGGAAAGAGACTACATCTATCTAATAAAATCCCCTCGGAGATCAGCTCTCTGAGGGGAATAATATTATTTTCCATCAAAATGTATTTTTAATAAATTCAATTCAAACCTCTCTGTGCTATAATATATGTAGTCAATGCGAGGGGGGATAATCATGGAATACCAAATCTACGAATCTTACGATACGTTTTTATTATATCAGGAATTTATGGAGATACCGGGAAATACTTTTAAATTCCGGCTGCCAGAAGGGATGACGCTGACAACCGAAATGATGCACACCTTTCTGCGTGCGGCGTATATGAGTGTTGGACGGATGGAGTTGCCGTCCTGAGAATATTGTATCATTTTCATTGCATTATAATAGGTAGGGAAAATAATTGTATGCTGTTGAGAAAAGGTTGACACAATGGGGGTCGAAGGAGCTGGGAGATCAGGGATATACTCCGATTGAGATTCTGCGATATTTTTATGGCAGTGATATGTATATCAATACAGCAGAAGAAATTTCGGGTATTCCGTCTTCCTGGCCTGGCTATACATTGGAAAATGGGTCCAGCGGGGCAAAGATCCGGCAGCTGCAGGAACAGTTGAATGTGATCGCAGGAGCATACCCGGCATTGCCAAAGATCCAGGCAGATGGAGTATATGGTCCGGCAACTGCTGCAGCAGTCAGAGAATTTCAGTCCATTTTCGGATTGCCTCAGACAGGAACTGTGGATTACCGAACATGGTATAAGATTTCACAGATTTATGTAGGTGTTTCCAGAATCGCAGAATTGAATTAGGAATGATTCCGTGTGAAAAATTCTTGACATCGAGAAAATTCTTTTTTATAATCAACTGGTACTACCAGTTGGTTATAAGGGAGAATGAGAAAATGAAAATATTGAGACAATTTGTAATCATCCTGCTGATTTCTTTTTTGGGAGAACTGTTAAAAGCTGCGCTGCCATTGCCTGTTCCGGCAAGCGTGTGGGGGCTTATCCTTATGCTGGCGGCATTGAAAACAGGGGTGCTCAAGCTGAGTCAGGTTTCTGATGCGGCAGTCTTTTTGATTGAGATCATGCCGGTCATGTTTATTCCTGCAGGAGTCGGTCTTTTGAATGCATGGGGAGTGCTGAAGCCCGTGTGGATCCCGATCAGTGTGATCACGGTCGTGACTACGGTCCTGGTAATGGCAGTGACTGCAAAAGTGACACAGACTGTCATACACAATAGTAAAAAGAAGAAAGAGAAAGCAGAACAGGAGACAGTAAGATGAGAGAGTTTTTAGTACATTCCGTATTTTTCGGTGCAGCAGTCAGTCTGATCGGTTACGAGGTGGGGCTGCTTTTAAAACGAAAGTTCAAGATGGCAATTTTTAATCCGCTTTTGATCGCCATTTTGTGTGTTATGGTGATTCTGACAGTAGGGGATATTTCCTATGATGATTACAATCAGGGTGCACAGTATTTGAGTTACCTGCTCACGCCGGCAACCGTTTGTCTGGCAGTTCCTTTATATCAGCAGTTAAATCTGCTGAAAAAGAATTTAAAAGCAGTAGCGGCGGGAATCTTATCCGGAGTTTTGACAAGTATACTCAGTGTTCTTGGCTTGTCTTATTTATTCGGACTTTCTCATGATATGTATGTGACACTGCTTCCGAAATCAATTACAACAGCAATCGGAATGGGAGTGTCGGAAGAACTTGGGGGAATTGTTACGATCAGTGTTGCAGTGATCATCATTACCGGAGTACTGGGAAATATGATCGCAGACGTGGTGTACCGGGTATTTCGGATCAAAGAACCAGTAGCGAAGGGGCTGGCCCTGGGAACAGCATCCCATGCGATCGGAACAGCAAAAGCCATGGAGATGGGGCCGGTAGAAGGAGCTATGAGTAGTTTGGCTATTGCAGTGGCAGGACTTTTAACGGTGATTTTTGCATCTGTTTTTGCAGGATGTTTATAAGGGGGTAAAATATATGAGACATATTATCATTACCATTGGGAGACAATCCGGAAGCGGTGGAAGAAAAATCGGAGAACTTCTGGCAGAGAAACTTGGAATTCCATGCTATGGAAAATCGGAACTTCAAAAAATTGCAGAAGGAACGGATGATTATGAAGAGGTGCAGTCATTTTATGAGGAAGAGCCGGTAAACAGTTTATTATATGCCATTGCTATGAGCCAGTTTGAACAGGAGGTCGGACGGATTCCGTTTCGAAGAATCCGGGAGCTGGCATCGAAAGAGTCCTGCATTATAATAGGAAGATGCGCAGGCCATATTTTCAGAGAAGATCCGGAAGCAGTCCGTGTCTTTATCCATGCAGATCCCAAGATCCGTGTGCAGAGAATCATGGAACGGGAAGGACTTTCTGAGACAAAGGCAAAGAAATTTCTGGAGGATACAGACAGCAGACGAGCTTCTTTCCATAAATATTATACAAAGCAGGAGTGGGGACTGGCACAGGATTACGAACTGTGTCTGGACAGCGGCGTTTTGGGGATCGAAGGTACAGTTGAGGTATTGACAGAATATTTAAGATTCAGAGGTTTTTTAGGGAATGAATGAGAAAACATATGAGAGAGTGATCGAATATCTGAAACAGCAGATACAAGAAGGAAAACTTTCCTGCGGAAGCAAGATCCCATCTGAGCGGGAGCTGGCGGCAAGTCTGAATCTGGGACGAAATTCTGTCCGGGAGGCGCTTCGCACAATGGAACATACCGGAATGCTGGAGAGCAGACAGGGCAAAGGAAATTTTCTGGTGAATATGCCGCAGAAAAGTCTGGGAAATGTGTTTTCCATGATGCTGCTCACCGGACAGAGCAACTACAGGGAAGTCAGCCGAATCCGGCGAATCCTGGAGCAGGAGGCATTTGTACAGGCAGTGCGGTTGAAAAATCCGGAAGTTTTAAAGAGGCTGAAAGCAGAAATAAAAGAGATGCAGATACCGGAAAAGACGGCAGAGCATGACCGAAGATTCCATCAGGAGCTGATCTGTGCAGGAGAGAATCAATTGCTTGTCGCAGTGATGGAATCTTTGTCCGGTCTTTGTGAAGAAGAAATCGCACATGTACAAAAGGAAGCAAAAAATGAGGACTGGTGTCAGATCCATGAAGAAATCGTAAATGCCCTGGAAGAAGGAAATATGGAAAAAGGGCTGAAATGGATTCGCAGGCATTACGATAAAATTGATGACACTTTAATTTTCTAAAAACAGGTTGAAATATTCCCGGGTATGTAGTATAATCTTTACAATTTGAGAAAATTTACGAAGGGATAAGGTGAACAGATGAAGGCATTTCTGATTTTAGAAGATGGAACCGTGTTTACAGGAACAAGCATTGGTTCGACAAGAGATATGATTAGTGAAATCGTGTTTAATACCTCCATGACAGGATATTTAGAGGTGTTGACAGACCCTTCTTATGCGGGACAGGCAGTCGTAATGACGTATCCGTTGATTGGGAATTATGGAATCACACCGGACATGGAGTCAAGGAAAGCATGGCCGGATGGTTATATTGTAAGAGAGCTGTCTCGTATGCCAAGCAATTTCAGATGTGAAGGTACGATTCAGGACTTTTTGAAAGAGCAGGATATTCCTGGAATTTCAGGTGTAGATACCCGCGCATTGACGAAGATTTTGCGGGAAAAAGGTACCATGAATGGTATGATCACAACAAATGAGAATTACAATCTGGAAGAGATTCTTCCGAAGTTGAAAGCTTACACAGTAGGGGATGTTGTTTCTAAAGTAACATGCAGCGAGAAATATGTTCTGGAAGGAACAGGAAAAAAAGTAGCACTGCTGGATTTAGGAGCAAAAAATAATATTGCCAAATCTTTAAATCAGCGTGGTTGCGAAGTGACTGTATATCCGGCCCACACAACTGCAGAAGAGATCATTTCATCGAATCCTGACGGAATCATGTTGTCAAACGGCCCTGGAGACCCGGCAGACTGCACTTCTATCATTGAAGAAATCAAAAAATTGTACAATACAGATATTCCGATCTTTGCAATTTGCCTTGGACATCAGCTCATGGCTCTTGCTACAGGTGCGACTACACACAAGTTAAAATATGGACATCGCGGCGGAAATCATCCGGTGAAAGACCTTCAGACAAATCGTGTATACATTTCTTCCCAGAACCACGGCTATGTGGTAGATGCAGAAAATGTAGATCCAAATGTGGCAGTGCCTGCATTTACGAATGTCAACGATGGAACAAACGAGGGACTTGCCTATGTCGGAAAGAACATCTTTACCGTACAGTTCCATCCGGAAGCATGTCCGGGCCCACAGGATTCCGGATACCTGTTTGACAGATTTATTGAGATGATGGGAGGAGCGAAATAATGCCAAGAGACAGTCGTATTAAAAAAGTATTAGTAATTGGGTCCGGTCCTATCATTATCGGACAGGCAGCGGAGTTTGACTATGCAGGAACACAGGCATGCCGTTCTTTGAAAGAAGAGGGGATTGAAGTTGTTCTGTTAAACTCCAACCCGGCGACGATCATGACAGATAAAGATATCGCAGATAAAGTATATATCGAGCCATTGACAGTAGAAGTTGTGGAACAGCTGATTTTAAAAGAGCAGCCGGACAGCGTACTTCCGACACTGGGAGGACAGGCTGGTCTGAACCTGGCAATGGAACTGGAAGAGGCAGGATTTTTAAGAGAACACAATGTCCGCCTGATCGGTACAACTTCTGAGACAATCAAAAAGGCAGAGGATCGTCTGGAATTTAAAGCAACGATGGAAAAGATCGGAGAACCGGTTGCAGCTTCTCTGGTCGTAGAAAACGTAGAAGACGGTCTTGCATTTGCAAATAAGATCGGATATCCGGTTGTACTTCGTCCGGCATACACACTGGGAGGAAGCGGCGGCGGTATCGCACATGATTCTGAACAGCTGGTGGAGATCCTGGAAAACGGACTTCGTCTTTCCCGTGTAGGACAGGTTCTGGTAGAGCGTTGTATTGCAGGATGGAAAGAGATTGAGTACGAAGTAATGCGTGACGGAAACGGAAACTGCATTACGGTATGTAATATGGAAAATATTGACCCGGTTGGTGTGCATACAGGAGACAGTATCGTTGTGGCACCGTCACAGACGTTGGGGGACAAAGAATACCAGATGCTGCGTACTTCCGCTTTAAATATTATCAGTGAGCTGAATATCACGGGTGGATGTAACGTACAGTATGCTCTGCACCCGGAGACATTTGAATACTGTGTAATCGAGGTAAACCCGCGTGTCAGCCGTTCTTCTGCGCTGGCTTCCAAAGCGACAGGATATCCGATTGCGAAGGTTGCAGCAAAGATCGCTCTTGGTTATACACTGGATGAGATCAAAAATGCGATCACACAGAAGACATATGCAAGCTTTGAACCAATGCTGGACTACTGTGTCGTAAAACTTCCGAGACTTCCGTTTGATAAGTTTATCAGTGCAAAGAGAACACTGACTACACAGATGAAGGCAACCGGAGAGGTGATGAGTATCTGCGACAACTTTGAAGGTGCGCTGATGAAAGCCATCCGCTCTCTGGAGCAGCATGTAGACAGCCTCATGTCTTATGATTTCACAGATCTGTCTGTGGAAGAACTGACAGAGCAGCTGGAGATCGTGGATGATATGCGTATGTGGAGAATCGCAGAAGCAATCCGCCGAGGTGTAAGCTACGAAAAAATTCACGAGATCACACAGATCGATGAGTGGTTTATCGATAAATTTGCAATTATCGTAGAGATGGAAAACGCACTGAAGTCCGAAGAGCTGACACCGGAACTGTTAAAAGAAGCAAAACGGATGGAGTTCCCGGATAACGTGATCGCACAGCTGACAGGAAAGACAGAGCGTGAGATCCACGATATGCGTCATGCAAACGGCATTGTTGCAGCATACAAGATCGTAGATACGTGTGCAGCAGAATTTGCGGCAGAGACACCGTACTACTATTCTGTATTTGGAAGTGAGAATGAAGTAGAAGAGACTCGTGACAAGAAAAAAGTTCTGGTACTTGGATCCGGTCCGATCCGTATCGGTCAGGGAATCGAGTTCGATTTCTGTTCCGTACACTGTACATGGGCATTTGCAAAAGAAGGGTACGAGACGATCATCGTGAACAACAACCCGGAAACAGTTAGTACAGACTTTGATATTGCAGACAAGCTGTATTTTGAACCACTGACTCCGGAAGATGTAGAGAGTATTGTAGATATCGAAAAGCCAGACGGTGCAGTCGTACAGTTTGGTGGACAGACAGCGATCAAGCTGACAGAAGCTCTGATGAAAATGGGAGTTCCGATCCTTGGAACTTCTGCAGAGAATGTAGACAAAGCAGAAGACCGTGAATTATTCGATGAGATCCTGGAAGAGTGCGAGATTCCACGTCCGACAGGAGGAACGGTGTTTACTGCAGAAGAAGCCAAAGAAGTTGCAAACAGACTGGGATATCCGGTTCTGGTAAGACCTTCCTACGTACTTGGAGGACAGGGAATGCAGATCGCGATCAATGATAATGATATCGATGAATTTATCGGAATCATCAACAGGATCGCACAGGATCACCCGATTCTGGTGGATAAATATTTACAGGGAAAAGAGATCGAGGTCGATGCAGTTTGTGACGGCGAAGACATCCTGATCCCTGGAATCATGGAACACATTGAGCGTGCAGGAATCCATTCCGGAGACAGTATCTCTGTATATCCGGCACAGAGCCTGACACAGAAAGCAAAAGATAAGATCGCAGAATATACAAGAAGACTTGCAAAATCTCTCCATGTCATCGGTCTGATCAATATTCAGTTCATTGTATGTGGAGAAGATGATGTGTATGTCATTGAAGTAAATCCTCGTTCCAGCCGTACGGTTCCTTATATCAGTAAAGTAACTGGAATTCCGATCGTACCGCTTGCATCCAAAGTAATCATTGGAAACAAGATCAAAGAACTGGGATATACACCGGGACTGCAGCCGGAAGCAGATTACGTGGCAGTGAAGATGCCGGTATTCTCCTTTGAGAAGATTCGCGGTGCAGATATCAGCCTTGGACCTGAAATGAAATCTACAGGAGAATGTCTGGGAATTGCCAAGACATTCGATGAGGCTCTTTACAAAGCATTCCTTGGAGCAGGAATCAAACTGCCGAAGTTCAAGAACATGATCATGACAGTTCGTGACGAAGATAAACCGGAGGCAGTAGAGATTGGACGCAGATTTGAGAAGATCGGATACCGTATCTTTGCGACAAAGAGTACAGCAGAAGCGCTGAACGCAGCAGGTGTGAAAGCGATTCCGGTCCGTAAGATCGAGCAGGAATCACCAAACCTTCTGGATCTCATCTTAGGACATGAGATCGATCTGGTCATTGACATTCCGGCACAGGGAGCAGAGCACTCCAGAGACGGATTTGTCATTCGAAGAAATGCAATCGAGACAGGAGTTAATGTACTGACAGCAATTGATACTGCAGAAGCATTGATCACAAGTCTTGAAAATACAGATATTAAGAAGCTGACACTGATCGATATTGCGACAGTACAGTAGAGAAAAAATGGTCGGGACGAGAGTTCCGACCATTTTTGGTTATAAAACAGAACCCAACATTTGGATATGTTTTTCCAACATTACAGTCTGGCAGTCCCCCTCGAAATCTTTATAATAAAAAATAGAAACAGGAGAGGAGAACCAGAAATATGAGCATTTGTTATCACGAAGGATCCCGGGAATTTCATCTTTACAACAAAGAAATCAGCTATCTGATCACCATCTTAAAAAATGGACAGTTAGGACAGCTGTATTTTGGGAAAAAGCTGCATGACAGGGAGAGTTTTTCCCATCTGCTGGAGCTGCGTTACCGCCCAATGGCTGTATGTACTTACGAAGGGGATTCCACATTCTCGATGGAACATATCAAGCAGGAATATCCGTCCTATGGAGCAGGGGATATGCGGTATCCGGCGGTGGAGATTCTGCAGGAGAACGGAAGCCGGATTACGGATTTTGTGTATCAGACACATCGGATTTATGACGGGAAGCCCGCGCTTGCAGGACTGCCGGCTACCTATACCGAAGATTCCAAAGAGGCACAGACACTGGAAATCGAACTGAAAGATGAGCTGATCCACACCACACTGATCTTGTACTATACGATTTTTGAAGAGCTTCCGGTGATTACAAGAAGTGCAAAGGTGATTTACCACGGAGCAGAGAAGATCGTGCTGGAGAGGGCGATGAGCTGCAGTGTAGATCTGCAGGATCACGACTATCAAATGATCGAGCTGACCGGAGCATGGGGAAGAGAACGTGCAGTGACAGAGCGAAAACTGCAGTATGGGATTCAGGGCATTTACAGTATGCGCGGATGCAGCAGCAGTAACTTTAATCCGTTTCTGGCACTGCGTCGGGAGAATACCACGGAAGCGTGCGGGGAAGTGTATGGCTTCAGTCTTGTTTACAGCGGGAATTTTCTGGCGCAGGCAGAGGTGGATACATACGATGTCACAAGAGTGACGCTGGGAATTCATCCGGACCGGTTTTCCTGGGAAATGAAAAATGGAGATGAGTTTCAGACACCGGAGGCGGTGATGGTCTATTCCGATCGCGGACTGAACGGGATGAGTCAGGCATTCCACAGTCTGTATCGTGCACGCCTGGCAAGAGGATACTGGAGAGACCGACCGAGACCGATTCTCATCAATAACTGGGAAGCGACTTATTTTGATTTCAATGAGGAAAAGATTCTGGAGATCGTGCGCACGGCAAAACAGCTTGGAATCGAATTGTTTGTACTGGATGACGGATGGTTCGGAAAACGGGAGGACGATTATTCTTCTCTGGGAGACTGGTATCCGAATCTGGAAAAGCTGCCGGATGGCATTGCAGGAATCGCGAAGAAGGTAGCGGCGGAAGGCATGAAATTCGGTCTCTGGTTTGAGCCGGAAATGGTCAACAAGGACAGCAATCTCTATAGAGAGCATCCGGACTGGATTTTGTCTACTCCGGGACGTCATATTTCCCATGGAAGAAATCAGTATATTCTGGATTTTTCCAGAGCCGAAGTGGTGGATGCCATTTATGGACAAATGGAAAAAATCCTGGAGGATGCGCCGATTTCTTATATCAAATGGGATATGAACCGCTGTATGTCAGAAGTATACTCTCATACAGCCAGTGCAGCAGATCAGGGTAAGGTCATGCATCAGTATATTCTGGGTGTTTATCGGTTATATGAGAAGCTGACGGGCAGATTTCCTGAAATTTTGTTTGAATCCTGTGCAAGCGGCGGTTCCCGTTTTGATCCGGGATTGCTGTATTATGCGCCGCAGGCATGGACATCGGATGATACGGATGCAGTGGAACGTTGTAAGATCCAGTATGGAACGTCCCTTGTCTATCCAGTGAGCAGTATGGGATCTCACGTATCAGCAGTGCCGAATCATCAGGTGCTTCGCAACACATCTTTGAAAATGCGTGCGGATGTAGCGTATTTCGGAACATTCGGATATGAGCTGAACCCGAACAGTCTGACAGAGGCAGAGCGGGAGGCAATCAAAAAGCAGACGGCATTTATGAAAGAACACAGAAGCCTGATCCAGTATGGAACATTCTATCGACTTCAGAGCCCGTTTGCAGGAAATGAAATGGCATGGATGGTTGTGTCTGAGGACAAAAAAGAAGCGATTGTGGGATGGTATCGCTTCCTGGAGCCGATCAATATCGGATATCGGAGCGTCAGACTGCAGGGACTGGATCCGAAGCTTCCGTATCAGATTTCGAATATGGAAATGGCATTGTACGGAGATGAGCTGATGCAGGCCGGACTGATCGTATCAGACGTGGCGTCCGGACAAAATCCGGAGCAGTATAACGGAGAGAACGGAGATTTCCAGTCCCGTCTTTATCTGTTGAAAGCAAAGGAAAGATAAAAAATCCTGTCGAAGTGGCGTATATGCTACTTCGGCAGGATTTTTTTCTGCTTCCGATACTCAGAAGGACTCAAACCATTCACCTTACGGAACGCCTTGGAAAAAGAAAAGCTATTGGAATATCCGCAGGAACAGGCAATATTCTGAATGGAAAGACTGCTGGACTGTAGTAATTCTTCAGACTTTGTAATCCTATACCGGGTGAGAAACTGCTGTGGGGAAAGCTGCACGGTTTTTAGAAACAGTTCTGTCAGATAACTCCGGTTCAGTGACAGATAATCTGCAATTTCTTGTACGGTGAGTGGATTCTGGTAATTTTTATGAATATAGGAAATCGCCTGATTGATGTACACACTGGAGGTATTCTGCTGTGGGGAAACGGTACATCCGGCATCCTCCACCAGAAGGGCGAGAAACTGCATCAGAAGTCCCTGAATGTAAATTTCGTTTGAGGCACTTAAGGCGTGGTGTTTCATCATGTCCAGAATATAGGATTTTGCAGTGTCAATCTGTGTGCAGGAAAAAATGGGATGCCTGACAGACAGGCCTGCGAGCCGCAGATATTTTTCGGCATCATGACCGCCGATGCCAACCCAGAGATAACTCCAGGGATTCACTGAATCCGCCTGATAAAAAGTCAGCTTGCCGGGATGAATGAGAAACCCCTGCCCCTGTTTGATCGGATAGCGTTCTTCACCGGAGTAAAATACGCCTTCTCCTTCCAGACAGAGATGAAGCAGGTAGCAGTCCCGGACTGCCGGCCCGAAGGAATAGGAAGGGGGGCAGTCCTGCATTCCGCAAAAGACAGTGTAAATGTCTGAGAAGATACTGTGATAAATGTCGGATTGTGAATAAGAGGACATAGGGGACTCCTTTCGTGTGAATGTCTGTGATATTTTATCATGTTTCGATATCTCTGACAACTTATATACCCATTTGAACCATGAAAAAGCACGAATCATAATAGAGATGAAAGCTAAAGAGCAGAGATTTTTTATTGCGCAGTTTTTGCGGGGGGTATAATATAATAGGAGAAATTGCAGATTACGGTTTAAAATCAAGAAGGAATGAGGGAAAATATGAACACAATCGTAGAAATGGACCATGTGACCAAAACATACCGCAGAAAAATCAAAAGCGGGAAAGGAATCTTCAAAAGCAGTAAATTCGAGACAAAAGAAGCGATCAAAGATATTTCATTTCAGATCAAAGAAGGAGAGATGGTCGGAATTGTAGGACTAAACGGTGCAGGAAAATCCACATTGATCAAATCCATGCTGGGAATTCTTTCTCCGGACAGCGGGGAAGCGAAAATGTTCGGAAGGGACAGTTTTCAGTTCCGCAAGAAAAATGCAGAATATATCGGGGCAAATTTTGGACAGAAAAGTTCTCTCGTATGGGATCTTCCTTTTATTTATTCTCTGGAGTTAAACAAGAAAATATACCGGGTATCGGACGAACGGTATGAGGAAATTTTAGAAGAATTGGAACAGTTTTTGCAGATCGGGGAACTGTTAAACGTACCGGTACGGACGATGAGCCTGGGACAGAGAATGAAGTGTGAATTTGCCGTGATCACACTGCATTCCCCCAGATTGTTGATTCTGGATGAGACAACGATCGGACTTGATATTGTGATCAAGAAGAATATAGAAGAATATCTGAAACATATCAATGCTGCAAGAAATGTGACGATTCTTTTTTCCTCCCATGATCTTGCAGAGCTGGAGAGGATCTGTGACCGGATCATGATCATCAACAGTGGTGAGATCATACTGGATGATCAGGTGAAAAATATTTCGGATCTGTCCAGATACAGCTATATGATGATCAAGTTTGCAGAAGCCTTTGACGGGAATGTGGAATTGAATCCGGGCTTACAGATTGTGGAGTATCTGGAGGATGGATTGAAAATACGGATCGATAAACAGATGCTTTCGGAAAAAGAAGCAATGACAGAGCTGATTGATAAAATGCCGGTTGAAAATATCTCAATCGAAAAACAGAGTCTGGAAGATTTTATTTACAATCTTGTACAAAAATAAATACGAAAGGCGAAAAACGATGAAAAAATATATTGCATTGATCAGAGTTGGAATACAAAGAGAACTGGTCTACCGTACGAATTTTTGTATCGGTATCTTTTCCACAGTTCTTTTATTTATTGTAGAAGTTGCAATCTGGTCAGCTGTGTATCAGGGAAAAGAGGAAGTGGGAAGTATTTCTTACAACAGTATCATGATCTACACAGTGATGACATTGCTGCTTCAGCGATTATTGGGCGGCGGAACAGATGAGGAGATCGGGAACGATTTTCAAAGCGGAAATATCGTTACATCCCTGCTGACGCCGTTAAATCTGGGAGTCAAATATTCCATGCAGGAGTTGGGGAAAGGATTACTCAATGCCTTTGTGCTGCTTTTGGTTTTCATTCCGTACTGTATAAAAAACAGAGAAATAGTGTCTGTGATACCTGTACAAAGATGGCTGCTCTTTGTGCCGGCGGTTGTTTTTTCTTATATTCTGTTCAGTATTTTAAATTATATGCTGGGAATTTTGACATTCTGGAGTCACTCAAACATCGGGCTTTATATGCTGAAAATGGCCTGTGTCAATATTTTCAGCGGAATGTTCATTCCGCTTACATTTTACCCGTCGATTCTAAGGGGATTTTGTATGGTACTTCCGTTTCAGTCTATTTACTATTTTCCGTTGACCATTGTAATGGGAGAAGCAAACAGGGCACAGATTGCCGGCGGAATCCTGCTTCAGTTGGGATGGATTGCGGGATTGTTTCTGCTGTGCAGGCTGATGAACAAGAATGCAATGAGACGGATCGTGATTCAGGGAGGGTGAGAAAATCATGTCATATACACGTAAAATGATAGAAAAGGTTCGATGGTATCTGGATTGCTATCGAATGTATTTTAAGATCAATCTGCTGACTGTATTGGAATACAAACTGGATTTTCTGGCGATCAATCTTGCCAGCGTCCTGGCACTTTTGGTCGGTGTGTTTAATATCGAGATCATTTTCAGTCAGGTCGATGCGATGAAAATGTGGAGTAAAGAAGAAGTGCTGTGGTGCCTGGGATTTTTCTATCTGGTCAGAGCCATCTACAATACGTTTTTTATCAATACATTGAGCATCAGTTACTGGATCCAGAACGGAAAATTTGATCTTTTTATTTTAAAACCGCTCAATACATTTTTCCAGCTTTTGAGTACCGGAAGATACAATGCGGAATATCCTCTGGATGAGTATCTGGTCGGAATTTTTCTGCTGATCCGGACAAGTCATAAACTGCATATGTTTCACGGATGGCAGAGCATCGTACTGTTTGTATTTTTACTGGTTACGGCGGTGTTTGCGTATTTCAGCATTATTTTTATTATGTCAACCTTATCCTTTTGGTTCATTAAGTCTAATATGTTTATCACGCTGATCGAAAATCTGGAGCGGCTGATCGAATATCCGATCGACATTTACCATGCCGTGATCCGGGTAGCCGTCAGTGCGCTGATTCCGATCGCTCTGGCGAATTATTATCCGACAGTCTGCATGCTGGGAGCGGGCAGCAGAGGGATTTTGCTATATATAGCAGGTGCCTGTGTCATATTGGGTGTCATTGACGTTCTGGTGTGGAAGAAGGGGATGAAAGCGTATCAGAGTACCGGGGCGTAAAGATAAACCAAAACCTTCTTGCGGCGGGAATAAAAATTACATATAATAGAAGTAATTGATAAAAAGAGGCGTTCGATGGCAGAAAAAGAGACATGGAGGAATCAGATATGAGTTTTCAAATTTACAATTGGCTGGAAAAATATGTGCATGAAGTGGTAAGTACATTTGGATACCGCATCTGGTTTATCGGGGTACAGGGCAGTTATGCCAGAGGGGAAGCCACAGAAGAGAGTGATATTGATGTAGTTCTGATCCTGGATACGCTTCTTCCGGCAGATCTGAGGATCTACAGAGGGATGCTCAATCGTCTTCCGTACCGGGAAAAGATCTGCGGATTTATTTCCGGCAGGGAAGAGCTGGAGAACTGGTCTAAAGCAGATCTTTTTCAGTTTTGTCAGGACACGATGCCGCTGAAAGGAAGTCTGGATGAGATCGTGGCAAAGCTGGATATGGCAGACGTGAGACGGGCGGTTCATACGGGAGCCTGCAATCTGTATCATGCCGCCTGTCACAATATGCTCCATGAGCAGAGTCGGGAAGTTCTGATGGAATTATATAAGACATCGGTATTTACAATCCAGGCGGAATATTTTTTAAAGACCGGGAATTATCTGAGAAGAAAAGCCGAGCTGTTTCCGAAGCTGAACGGACTGGATCGGGAGATTTTGTATATTGCGATCGAGATGAAGCAGAAAAGCGGAAAAGTGAAAGGCAGTTTTGATGAGCTTTCTGAAAAGCTGATCGTGTGGTCCAGCGGACTGATCAGACAATATCAGGGAGAAAAATGAATGAATACATATAAATTGCTTCAAAAATAGGCGCGTTCCAATGAAAATATGTGGGAAAATGCAGAAAATTGCAAGAAAGGATTGACGAAACATCAAAAAGTCGATAGAATAACAACCAGTGATAAAAGAATTGGAGGAATCTTGCAATGGCGGCGTATAAGGATTTGACGAAGGAAGAATTATTGGAATTAAAAAGCGGGCTTCAGGCTCAGTTTGAAGAGGTAAAAGCCAGAGGGCTGAAACTGGATATGTCCAGAGGAAAACCGGCAGCAGCACAGCTGAATCTGTCTATGGAGATGATGAACATTTTAAACAGTGGAACAGATCTTGTCTGTGAAGACGGTGTGGACTGCAGAAATTATGGTGGCCTGGATGGAATCGCAGAGGCAAAACAGCTTCTGGCAGATATGATGGAAGTACCAAAAGACAACGTGATCGTATTCGGAAATTCCAGTCTGAATGTGATGTATGATACAGTAGCTCGTGCGATGACACACGGAATCATGGGAAGTACTCCATGGTGCAAGCTGGATAAAGTGAAATTTTTATGTCCGGTTCCGGGATATGACAGACATTTTGCAATCACAGAACATTTTGGAATTGAGATGATCAATGTTCCGATGACAGCAACAGGTCCGGATATGGATCTGGTGGAAAAACTGGTCAGTGAAGATCCGGCGATCAAAGGTATCTGGTGTGTACCGAAGTATTCCAATCCACAGGGAATCACATATTCTGACGAGACAGTGTATCGTTTTGCAAACTTAAAGCCGGCAGCAGAGGATTTCCGTATCTTCTGGGATAATGCATATTGTGTACATCATCTGTACGAAGACAAACAGGATTACCTGCTCGAGATTCTGATGGAATGTAAAAAAGCAGGAAACCAGGATATGGTATACAAGTTTTCTTCTACTTCCAAGATCAGTTTCCCGGGTTCCGGTATCGCAGCAATCGCGGCTTCTGATGCGAACCTTGCAGACATCCGCAATATGATGAAAGTGCAGACGATCGGCCATGACAAAGTAAATCAGCTTCGCCATGTCAGATTCTTCAAAGATATTCATGGAATCGTCGAGCACATGAAAAAACATGCAGATATCATGAGACCAAAATTTGAGACGGTTATCAACACATTAGAGCGTGAACTGGGAGGACTCGAGATTGGTTCGTGGATCGCTCCGCGTGGAGGATACTTTATCTCCTTTGATGCCATGGAAGGATGTGCCAAAGCAATCGTTGCAAAAGCGAAAGAAGCAGGGCTTGTGATGACAGGCGCCGGAGCAACATTCCCATATGGAAAAGATCCAAAAGACAGCAACATTCGTATTGCTCCGTCTTATCCGACACCGGAAGAGCTGGCAGTTGCAGCTGAGATTTTTGTACTCAGTGTAAAACTGGTCAGCATCGATAAATTGCTGAAAAATTTATAAGATTGTTTCATGAAAAAGGACAACTGACTTTGAGTACAGCCCTCAAAATCAGTTGTCCTTTTTTGTGTGGTCATGCGTTATTTCTCTGTTTTTACGGCATGTTTTTTCGGCAGCGTGAATCCATTTCCATGCACTTCATTTACCTTTCCGATGATCATAAATGCAGTAGGGTCGATTTCCATAACGAGCTGATTGAGTTTTGAAAGCTCCCGGTTGGAAATGACGGTCAGGATCATATTTTGTCTGGAATGAAGATATCCGGTTTCTGTATGAAGCAGCGTAGATCCCCGATCAATCTTCCGCGTAATGGCTTCATTGATTTCATCGGATTTCTGGCTGATGATCTTGACCTGCGTCTGAGCCTGGCCGATGACAAGAATTTTATCCAGTACAATGGTGTAGGTCATGACAAGAAGAATTCCGTACAGAATGGCCTCTTTGTCACAGAACAATGCCTGACCGATCAGGATCAAAAAGTCAAATACATAGAGCATTACAGAAACAGGCAGTCCGAATTTTTTGTTCAGGATCAACGGAGGGATATCCATGCCTCCGGTAGAAGCTCCGCACCGTATGACGATTCCCAGTGAAAATCCGATAAAGAGTCCGCCGAAGATGCTGGATAACATCCGGTCATCCGTGATTGTGGAAAGCGAAGGGATATTTTGGAAAAATCCAAGTGCAATCGGATAGTAAAAGGTACTGATCAATGTGGTCAGGGCAAAATCAAATCCCAGTATCAGCGCACCGAGTAAAAACATGATGCAGTTGAAGATAAACACAAAGACAGAAATCGGCAGATGCAGATAATGATCTATGATCAGAGAAAGTCCGGTGGTTCCTCCGGTCATCAGCTCGTTTGGAAGAACAAACATGACGATTCCCAGTGCCATGGTGGTGTTGCCAAGGAAAATCATGAAAAGATTTTTTGGCCTAAAAATATTGGTTTTCATGGTTTTGACACTCTCCTTTGAAATAATTATGCGTTAAGTTACTATGGTAAAGCGAAAAAAAACAGGCTGCACATCAGCCTGTCTGTCGATTATATGAAATTGAAAAAGATGTTCTGTCAGATCTTTTCATTTGCGTTCGCTTCCTTTTTTGATTTCCGAAAAACAGTATAGCATAATTTCAGGGAAAAGTACAAGAAGAAAGTGTGAACAATACGGAGAAAAAGACATAATATAAGGAAAAAAGGATGTGCGTAAAATGGCATATGAGACATATGGACAAATAAACGGTGTGATAAGGGAGATTCAAAGAGGGGATTCCTGCTGCAGCCAGATTCTGCGTCTGGATACAGAAAACGGAGAAGTACGCTTTACCGTGATGGCGGATACAATGGTGATCGAAAATGTAAGGCTGCGAAGAGGAATGCGGGTTGCCGCGTTTTATGATACCAGCCTTCCGGTTCCGGCAATTTATCCTCCTCAATACCGGGCAGAGATTGTGACAGTGCTTCGGGGAGAACAGAATGTGATGCTGAATTTCTTTGATGAAAATCTGGTGGCAGAAGATAATTCACTTCGGTTAAATCTAAGTCCTGTGACAAATATCATGGCACAGAACGGGCAGAGGTTTACCTGCAGTCCGAGAAACATGGAGCTGTTAGTCTATTATACCAATACGACATTCAGCATACCGCCGATGACAACGCCCCAGAAAGTGATCGTAATGTGTGAAATGTAGAAAGATAAGAATTTGTTATTGGAGAAATCGATCATAAGCTGGTCTCTTTTCCGGGAATGCAGTATAATAAAAACAGAGCAAAAGGGGGGATGATGTGAATATCAATTTAAAACAGTTGGAGGCGTTTTGTGCACTGGTGCGCTCGGTGCGGCAGTGATCGGATGGCAGAAAATGAAAGGGAGGCAGAAGAAAAGATGAGTGACAAAGAAGAGATTGTGTTTTGTAAAGGCGGGGGCTGCACGGCAAAACTGGGCCCGGGAATCCTGGCAAGAGTTCTGGAAAAGATACCGAAGACGCGGGACGAAAACCTGATGATCGGATATGACAGTTCAGATGATGCGGCAGTGTACAAACTGACAGATGATCTGGCAGTGGTGCAGACGCTGGACTTTTTTCCTCCCATGGTGGATGATCCCTACACATTCGGACAGATCGCGGCAGCAAATGCATTAAGTGATATTTATGCCATGGGCGGAGATGTCAAAACCGCATTGAATATTGTCTGCTTTCCGGAAAACTGGGATCTGAACATACTTGGGCAGATTATGCTGGGTGGCGGAGAAAAAGTCAAAGAGGCGGGCGGTGTTCTGGCAGGCGGACATTCGATTGCGGATACAGACGTCAAATACGGACTTTCTGTAATGGGGACCATACACCCGGACAAGGTGTTTGCAAACAATGGATGCCGGGCGGGGGATGTTCTGATCCTGACAAAACCACTTGGAGTTGGAATCGTGTGTACTGCAAACCGGATCCAGGAAGCATCCGAAGAAGCAATGGCGCAGGCAATCCGTTCCATGACCACCCTGAACAAGTATGCCTCAGAAGTAGTGAGAAAGTATCAGGTGCACGGCTGTACCGATGTGACTGGATTTGGTTTTCTGGGACATCTCCTGGAGATGCTGGGAGATGCATATTCTGCCCGCGTCGAAAGCAGTCAGGTTCCATATATTCCGGAGGCGTTTGATTATGCAGGGGAATTTTACCTGACTGCAGCAGCCCAGAGAAACAGAAACCATGTGGGAGAAGACGTGCAGTTTTTTGGGGTTCCGTTTGAAATGGAAGAGATTTTATTTGATCCGCAGACATCCGGAGGGCTGCTTGTCAGCATAGAAAAAAGTGATGCGGAGCAGTGTCTGGAAGAGTTGAAGGCTCTGGGACTGCCCTGTGCGATTGTGGGAGAAGTCACAGAAAAAAGAGAGAAAAAAATAGAAGTGAGATAGAGGTGCAGAGAACATGAAAAAATATATGGTAGATGCAAGAGGAAAACAGTGTCCGATTCCGGTAGTGGAGACGAAAAAAATGCTGGCACAGATGGCAGAATCAGATATCGTAGAGACACTGGTGGACAATGCGATTGCCGTGCAGAATCTGGAGAAAATGGCAAAACAAAAACAGCTGGAATGTTCCTGGGAACAACAGGATGAACATACATATCGGGTTTTTATAAAGGCAGAAGGCGCTGTGGATGAAGCGGGGGAAGAGACTGCAGAATGTATCCCGTGTCAGCCGGTCTCTGAAAAAACAGGAAATACAATCGTTGTGTTATCTTCTGACTGCATGGGAGAGGGGGATGAAGTTCTTGGAAGGGCACTGATGAAAGGCTTTATTTATGCGCTCACGAGTCAGGAAGGGCTTCCGGATACAGTCATCATGTATAATGGAGGCGCCAGACTTCCGGTAGAAGGCTCCGAATCCCTCGAAGATCTGAAGCTTTTGGAATCGCAGGGAGTGGAGATTTTGACTTGTGGAACGTGTCTGAATCACTACGGACTGACGGAGAAGCTTTCTGTGGGAGGTGTTACAAATATGTATGTGATCTGTGAAAAAATGCTGCAGGCAGAAAAGGTTGTGAAGCCATGATTTATCTGGACAGCGCGGCGACCAGCTACTATCGTCCGAGAGAAGTGGCGCAGGCAGTGTATGATGCGATCCTGACCATGGGAAATGCAGGCAGAGGAAGCCATGCATCCAGTCTGAACAGTGCCCGCATGATCTATGAGACAAGGTGTCTGCTGAATGAATTATTTCACGGACCAGGACCGGAGCAGGTAGTGTTTACCAGTAATGCTACGGAAGCTCTTAATATTGCAATTCAGGGGCTGACAGCTCCCGGGGTACGGATGGCGGCGACAGCAATGGATCACAACAGTGTCTTACGCCCCGTGTATCGGGCAAAAGAGAGAGGGTGCAGCCTGCAGATCCTGGATGTGGATGAGAAGGGGCGGCTTTCTCTGGAAAAGCTGGAAGAATTGTTTCAAAATGGTGTGGATATCTTTGCCTGTACCCATGCATCCAATGTGACAGGAAACTTAAATCCACTGACAGAAATCGGAAAACTGTGCAAAAAATACGGCGTGTTGTTTCTAGTGGATGCGTCTCAGACAGCAGGAGTATTTCCAATCGATATGGAACGAGATTTTATTGATATCCTCTGCTTTACCGGACATAAGGGCCTGATGGGACCACAGGGAACAGGGGGGATGATCGTACAAAAATCTGTACACCTGCCTGCGTTTAAAACCGGGGGAAGCGGAGTGCAGAGCTTTCTGAAAACACAGCCCAAGGAGATGCCGACTGTACTGGAAGCGGGGACGTTAAACGGGCATGGGATTGCCGGATTACATGCAGCATTAAACTACATTTTGAATGTCGGAACAGAACAGATCAAAAGGATCGAATGTCAGAGAATGCGGCAGTTTTATGAGGGAATCAAACATTTGGATGCCGTAAAAATCTATGGAGACTTTTCGAATATGGAACGTGCGCCGATCGTCGCTTTGAATATCGGAAATTATGACTCTTCTGCAGTCAGCGATGAGCTTTCCGAGGTGTACGGGATTCAGACGCGCCCCGGGGCACACTGCGCGCCCCTGATGCACAGGGCACTTCAAACAGAGAAACAGGGAATCGTACGATTTAGTTTTTCTCATTTTCTCAGTGAAGAACAGGTGGAAGAAGCAGTAAAGGCAATCAAAGAAATGACAGCGGGAGAAGAGAGATGAGACCAAAAGAATTACGGATCGTAGTGACATTTGAAACGACAACAGCTGCGATGGCATTTGAAAGCGAGGCAAAAAAGCGGCAGATTGCAGGAAGACTGATTCCGGTTCCCAGGGAGATCACGGCCGGATGCGGATTGAGCTTTTCAGCACCGATAGAAGAGAAAGAACAGATTTACAATCTGATACAGCAGCTGCAGTACCAACAGGTGCTGGAACTGATAATATAAAAGAAGAGAAGCAGTTCAGGTATGATCCTGATCGCTTCTCTTCTTTTTTGTTTATTCTTCCGGAGGTGTTACGGTACCGGAATCTCCATTACTGTTTCCGTTATTATTTCCGTTGTTGTTTCCATTGTTTCCGGAATTGTTGTTGTTATCACCGGACTGATCGGAATTTCCGGAATCCTCATTATCTTCGGAATCCTGGCTGTTCTGAGAATCGGAATCCTCTTTGTTCTTATCGTCATCATCCTCGTCATCCTCTTCTTCCTCATAGTGGCCGGAGCAGCTCTGCGTCGGACCGGTTCCTTTTGCGAAATATTCCGTGTAGGACGGACAACTGCTGACCGCCAGAAGACCAGTGACAGAACATACTGTTTTCTGCTCTACAGATGCAGGCATGGTAAAGTTCTTTACCTGCAGACTGAGTGTAGTGTCGACACGGTCCATGATATTTTTCCATATTATTTCGTGCCAGGTCTGATCATAGATATCTTCCATAGGTTTGTTTGAATCATATCCACCCCAGACAGAGCATGTATAGTACGGTGTGTAAGCAGCAAGCCAGAGGTCAGCACTGTATTCGGAAGTACCGGTCTTTCCGGATGAAGGCATTCCATTTGCAAGTCGGGCATGTGTACCCGTAGCATTAGGATTTGTGAACACATCCTGCATAGCATTGGTAAGAAGTGCGGCTGTGGAATCCTTTACAACCTGATGTGTCTCAGGGGTACTGTTGTCCAGAATGACATTGCCGTCATGATCCAAAACCTTTGTATATAAGATCGGTTTTGTGTACACTCCATTGTTGGCCAGAGCAGCATAGGCAGCGGTCAGTTCAATGTTATAAACACCGTCTGTGGTACCGCCGAGTGCAGTGGACTGATTGTAATCGTTTTTTGCCGGATTTTCTTCTTTGCTTACCAGTGTAGAAAATCCAAAGTTCTCAAGATATTTCATACCGGTATCAATTCCGATATCTGTAAATGTCCGTACCGCACAAACATTCATGGAGCGAAGAATCGCATAGCGGACAGTAGCCTGTCCAATATACTTGCCATCCCAGTTGTTGACCGGAGTTCCGTCGCTGTATGTGTACGGAGAATCTTCGATCAGAGAAGCCAGAGTATATTTTCCGGTATCGATCGCCGGAGCATAAACACCCAGCGGCTTGAAACAGGAACCTGGCTGCCGGTGAGAATCGGTCGCACGGTTCAGCGAAAAGCTAGCTGTCTTTTCCCCACGGCCGCCGACAATGGCTTTGACTTCACCGGTGTACTGATCCATCACAACAACAGAAGTTTGTGGCTGTGGTGGAATGGTGATGCTTTCAGTTACAGTATCTCCTTCCTGAATGTTCAGTGTGCTTTTGTATTCTGCAACTGCCTGATTGGCTTCCTCCGGGGAAGAATAGTCCAATGGATATTCACGTCCCCATGCTGCCTGAATATAATCTCCTACATTGTTCTGGCTGTAGTTTTCAACAGAACCGTCAGCACGTGTAACAGTCAGTGCGTATTGCAGTCCGTATTCGATGGTAGAGGGATAGTTGCTCGGATCGGCAACCTCTTCATCGCAGATCTGCTGGATCGTCGGATCCTGTGTCGCATAAATCGTCAGACCGCCGCTGTACAGCAGATTATGTGCCTGTGTTGCAGTGTAAGATTTACGTTCCTGCAAATCGTTTAACACCTGTTCTGCAAGCTCATCGATAAAATATGTGTTCGGTTTTTCCGCATCAGAGCCGACTGCAGTAGGCTGAATCCTGTCATAGACAGGGTCTGCCTTGGCCTCATCAAATTCCTGCTGGGTGATGTAGCCCTGTTCCAGCATGTTGTTCAGTACAATGTCCCGTCGTTTGGCGTTCTCCTCCGGATGAGTCACGGGATCGTATCTTGTCGGGTTCTGGGTGATCCCGGCGATGACTGCACACTCCGAAAGTGTAAGCTCTGAGACATCTTTGTTAAAGTAGCGCTTTGCGGCAGACTGAACACCGAGACAGTTCTGTCCCAGGTTGATGGTGTTCATGTAGGCTTCCAGAATCTCTTCTTTGGTCATCTGCTTTTCAATTTCCAGGGCAAGATACTGCTCTTGCAGTTTTCGCTCCAGACTGTCGAAAAACGTTTTTTCATTCGTGAAATTCGGGAACACGTTATTTTTGATCAGCTGCTGGGTGAGCGTACTGGCTCCTTCTGAAAAGTCCCCGCTTGTGATACCTACAAGACCGGCGCGCAGAATACCCTGCAGGTCGATTCCGTTGTGCTCGTAGAAACGCTCGTCCTCAATCGCTACAAATGCATTGGCAAGATATTTTGGAATGGTGTCAATGGTCTTGTAGATACGGTTGGATCCGGCTTCCCGGAACTGCCCCAGATTCTGACCGTTAGATGCCGCAACCACTTGGGATTTATATCCGCTTGGTTTGACACTGGCAGGAGTGATTTCTGGCGCATCGTCAATGATCTTCTTGACGAAAAGACCGCCGCCTACGGCACCAATGATGCAGATGAGAAGGAAACAGATGACAACGGCCTTAAAGACACGGACGCCGACCCGTTTCTTTTTCATATTTTTCTTTGAAGATACATTTTTTTTCTTCTTCGAAAGGCTTTCTTTTCCGTAATTCATGAATAATATCCTCCTTTATTCATTCTACTCATTATATCAAATTTGCTCTTTTAAAGCAAAGGAAAAAGAAAAAGTTCATATTCTTATAAAAAAATTTTAAGAATTGCACAGTTTTTCTTGTGTTTGTTCCAAAGGCATAGTATATATAATTGAGAAAGAACAGGCAGAAAAAACCTGAAACAAACAAAAGGCATGGAAAAAGCAAGGTGGGAGACAGATGGAATACAGGACAGTATATCAGGGCGGCAAGGGCGAGATCGTGGAAAAAAAGTCCCGGTTTATCGCGGAAGTATTTTTGGTGCACTCGGAGGAGGAAGCCATGCAGTATCTGGAACAGGTACGGAAAAAGTACTGGGATGCAAGGCATCACTGCTGGGCCTATGTAATCGGAGAAGAACGCGTGACAGAGCGCTGCAGTGATGATGGGGAACCGAGCGGTACAGCAGGCAAACCGATTCTGGAGGTCATCCGGGGAGCGGGACTTCACAATATTTTTGTAGTTGTGACACGGTATTTTGGCGGGACACTTCTCGGAACGGGAGGTCTGGTCAGAGCCTATACCGAATCAGCAAGAGAAGGGATTTCCCACAGTCAGATTATTACCAAAATCTATGGATTTAAACTGAATCTTACAACAGATTATACCGGATTGGGGAAAATTCAGTATCTGCTGGGACAAAGAGGGCTGACAATCCTGGACAGTGTGTATACAGAGAAAGTAGATCTGACTGTCCTGATTCCGAAAGAGGAGGAGTCAAAGCTGATCGCTGAGATCACAGAAGCGACAAATGGTCAGACCGGAATAACCAGAACAGGAGAGTGCTGGTTTGCCAACGTAGATGGTGAGATGGTCGTATTTGAATAAGTGACAATAAAAAAGCTGCCGGTTGGGGCAGCTTTTTTATCTTATGAAAATTCTGGCTCGATCAGTCCGAAAGAACCATCTTTTCTTTTGTAGACAACATTGACTTCGTCTGTCTCTGCGTTGCAGAATACGAAGAAAGCATGTCCAAGAAGATCCATCTGGATGCAGGCATCCTCCGGATACATTGGTTTGATGCCAAAGCGTTTTGTACGGACAATGCGGATCTCATCATCTACAGAAGTGTCATCTTCTGATTCGAAAAATTCTTTTTTAAAGTTATTGCCGGAACCGGAAGGATGTCCCTGGCTTCTGGCAACCAGTTTGTTTTTATATTTGCGAAGCTGTCTTTCAATAACCTCTTCTACAAGATCAACGGATACATACATATCATCGCTGGTCTGCTCAGAGCGGATAATGTTTCCTTTTACAGGAATGGTCACTTCAATCTTCTGACGTTCTTTTTCCACACTGAGTGTTACGATAATTTCTGTTTCAGGAGTGAAATACCTTTCAAGTTTTCCTAATTTCTGTTCAATAGCGTCCTTTAAACCTGGTGTCACATCGATGTTTTTTCCACTAATAATAAAGTTCATACTGGTCAACTCCTTTTGTTTATATTGCACAAAGAACTTGTCCTTATAAAGTGTTCTTTGTACTATGTAAACATTATAGCACGGAATTCCTCTATTGTATAGAACGAATTACTTCAATTCGGGTAATTTTTCCATCGGTGATCTTAACGATGCGCAGACCGAAATCAGAAAAGTAAGTGCAGGCACCGACTCCGATCTCAATTTCATCTTCCTTCATCTTCTTTAACAGCACATCCAGCAGTGTCTCATCATTCTCATAAGGAATGTGGACATGGATCAGACGATTGATATATTTGACTTTCTGAGAGGAACGGAAAATAATCTTTTCAGACTCATCAAAAGTCATAAACAAAAATTTTCTTGTGGCAAATAAAATTGCAATGGCGATTACGCCGATCAGACTGTTGAGCGGTGATCCATGCTCGATGATGATCTGTCTTGCGATGGCAAAGAGCAGAACCTCAAATACTGTGATCGGGGTGTGGAGATACAGCATACGTATCATTTCCACACCGATGATCAGGTTAAAACAGGTAGTCAGCATATCGTCATAATTTGGATACTGATTCAGGTCTGACAAATGCTGAAATGAGAGGATCAGCTGAAAGGTCATGATGATAATTGTAACTGCAAGGATCAAAGCGATGACAACTTCCAGGATTGAAGTGATCCATTTCAAAAAGGCATTGGCATATTTTTTCATGGTTGTCTCCTGATTATTTCAAATTGCTGCGTTTACGCATTCTGGAATCCAGGATTTTTTTGCGGATACGCAGTGTTTCCGGTGTTACCTCCAGAAGCTCATCGGTATCGATAAAGTCCAGTGCTTCTTCCAGGCTCAAAATACGAGGCGGTGTCAAGCGGAGCGCTTCGTCTGCACTGGAGGAACGGGTGTTGGTCAGATGCTTTGTCTTGCAGACGTTTAATTCGATGTCTTCTGCTTTTCCGTTCTGTCCGATGACCATTCCGGCATAGACTTTTTCACCAGGTCCGATAAACAAAGTACCGCGTTCCTGTGCGCTGTAGAGTCCGTAAGTGACAGACTCACCGGTCTCAAATGCAATCAGAGATCCCTGTTTGCGATACTGGATATCTCCTTTATACGGCGCATATCCGTTAAAGCTTGTGTTGAGGATTCCGTTTCCTTTGGTATCGGTCATAAATTCTCCACGGTATCCGATGAGTCCGCGGGCAGGAATCAGAAATTCCAGTCTTGTATAACCGCCGCTGGAAACGCCCATGTTCTGAAGCTCTCCCTTTCTCTGACTCAGTTTGTCGATGACAGTTCCGGTAAATTCTTCCGGTACATCCACGTAGGCAAGCTCCATTGGTTCTAATTTTTTGCCGTTTTCATCTGTGTGATATAAAACTTCTGCTTTGCTTACCGCAAATTCGTATCCTTCACGGCGCATATTTTCGATCAGGACAGAAAGGTGAAGCTCGCCTCGTCCGGATACTTTAAAGCTGTCGGCGTTCTCCGTCTCTTCCACACGCAGGCTGACATCGGTGTTCAGTTCGCGCAGAAGACGGTCGCGCAGGTGACGGGAAGTAACGAATTTTCCTTCTCTTCCTGCAAACGGGCTGTCATTGACGATGAACTGCATGGAGATCGTCGGTTCGGAAATCTTCTGGAATGGAATGGCTTCCGGATTCTCAGGAGAGCAGAGGGTGTCTCCGATGGAAATATCGGAAATACCGGAAATCGCTACAATAGAACCGATCGTGGCTTCTTTTACTTCTACTTTGTTCAGACCGTCAAATTCATACAGTTTGCTGATCTTGACTTTCTGCTGCTTGTCCGGATCGTGATGGTTTAAAAGGAGCATATCCTGATTGACACGAATCGTTCCGTTGTCTACTTTTCCGACTCCGATCCGTCCGACGTATTCATTGTAATCAATGGTACTGATCAGCATCTGTGTCGGTGCCTCGGGATCGCCCTCCGGAGCCGGGATGTATTCGAGGATCGTCTCAAACAATGGCTGCATATCTTTTTCTTCGTCAGAAAGGTCAAGGACCGCAATTCCTGATTTTGCGGAAGCATAGACAAACGGGCAGTCCAGCTGCTCGTCAGAAGCATCCAGTTCCATGAAAAGCTCCAGGATCTCATCGATCACTTCATCCGGGCGGGCTTCCGGGCGGTCGATCTTATTGATGCAGACGATAACCGGAAGGTCTAATTCCAGTGCTTTTCTCAGTACGAATTTGGTCTGCGGCATGGCGCCTTCAAAGGCATCGACTACAAGTACGACACCGTTTACCATTTTCAGGACACGTTCTACTTCACCGCCGAAGTCCGCATGTCCGGGCGTATCGATGATGTTGATCTTGGTTCCTTTGTAATAGACTGCAGTATTTTTGGAGAGAATCGTGATTCCACGTTCTCTTTCAATATCGTTGGAGTCCATGACACGTTCCGCAACATCCTGATTTTCGCGGAATACACCGCTTTGTTTTAAGAGCTCATCCACGAGTGTTGTTTTTCCGTGGTCAACATGAGCGATAATGGCAATATTTCTAACATCTTCACGTTTTGTTTTCATAATTTTACACTCTTTCCTACTTATGTTAATGTGTGTTCTCTTGTTACAACTTTTTCATTCTATCATAAATTTCAGATTTTACAAGTACTCTTGTGACAGGCAAATAAAAAAATTGTCGATAGATTTTGTCGAACGGTTTTTCGGACAATCGGGTCTAAACTGCGGTATGATGTCATAGACTTAAGTTGACTCAAAAATATAAAATACCACATACGAGGAAGGGAGTACTACAAATTATGTCAGATAAGATTATTGAAAACAATCAGGTAACCATCATGGGAGTTGTGGCATCCGGGTTTACATACAGCCACGAGGTGTTCGGAGAGGGATTCTATATGGCGGATGTGCTTGTGAAGCGTCTGAGTAATTCAAATGACCGGATTCCTCTCATGATCTCAGAACGTCTGATCGATGTGACGCAGGATTATACAGGAGAGGCGATCAAGGTATCCGGGCAGTTCCGTTCTTATAACCGGCATGAAGAACAGAAAAACCGCCTGGTGCTGTCTGTGTTTGTAAGAGAGGTAGAATTTATTGACGAGGAACTGGATGGGGCGAAAACAAATCACATTCTGCTGGAGGGGTATATCTGTAAAAAGCCGGTGTACAGGAAAACACCGCTTGGACGGGAAATCGCGGACCTGCTTCTGGCGGTGAACCGTCCGTACGGAAAATCGGACTACATTCCGTGTATCTGCTGGGGAAGAAATGCACGGTATGCGTCCGGATTTGAAGTGGGAGAGCATGTACAGATACTGGGAAGAATCCAGAGCAGAGATTATGTGAAGAAAATTTCCGAGACCGAAACACAGACACGAACAGCCTATGAAGTATCTGTGAGTAAGCTGGAGTGCATGGAATAGGACGTTTTTCACATTCCCATCGTTGACATCACTTCTGAATAATGATAAAATTTCATAAACATTACTGAGTAGAGAATCGACAAGGTCAGGAGGATAAATATGTCAATTTTTACAGGAGCAGGAGTTGCGATTATTACACCATTTCATGCAGATGGAAGTGTGAATTATGAAAAGCTGGACGAATTGATCCAGTTTCATTGTGATAACGGTACCGACAGTATTGTGATCTGCGGTACAACAGGGGAATCGTCTACATTGACGGAAGAGGAGCATATGGACTGCATCAAGTTTACGATCAGACAGACGAAAGGACGGATTCCGGTCATTGCAGGAACAGGTTCCAACTGTACACGGACTGCAGTCGAGATGTCAAGAGAAGCAGCCGAGAGCGGTGCAGATGGCGTACTTCTTGTAACCCCATATTATAATAAAGCGACACAGACGGGACTGATTGCGCATTATAAGGCGATCGCGGCCGAGACAAAAGCGCCGATCATCTTGTACAGCGTAGCGAGCAGGACCGGAGTGAATATTGAGCCATCCACCGTAGCGACACTGGCGAAAGAGACTGACAACATTGTGGCAGTCAAGGAAGCATCCGGAAATATCTCACAGGTAGCGAAGATCTTGCAGCTGACAGACGGGAAAGTGGATGTATATTCAGGAAATGACGATCAGATCGTTCCGATCCTGTCACTGGGCGGAAAAGGTGTGATTTCTGTATTGTCCAATGTGGCTCCGAGAGAGACACATGATATCTGTGCAAGCTTCTTTGCGGGAGATATTGCGGGAAGCCGGGCATTACAGCTGAAGGCACTTCCTCTGATCGAGGCACTGTTCTGCGAAGTGAATCCGATCCCGGTGAAAAAAGCAGTGAATCTGATGGGAATGGAAGTCGGCGGATTGAGAATGCCGCTGACAGAGCTGAGTGAAGCACATACCGTGCAGCTGAAAAAAGCAATGCAGGAGTTCGGAATTCAGTTAGCATAAAAAATTGTTAAAAGGATATCATAGATTGAGCAAATAGCCAGAATGTGATATCCTTTTTTGTATACCCATCCGGGTAAAGTCTGTCTTTTGCAGGCGTGTATTGCAAAGTCCGGATCGGTATAGCGTGAAAGAATAACGTTTTCCGGTGTGGAAAATGAAAGATACAGAACGAGGAGGAAATCAGGATGATAAAGATAATCATGCATGGCTGCAATGGAAAAATGGGACAGGTGATCACAAAAATTGCGGAAGCAGACAGTAAAGTGGAGATTGTAGCAGGAGTGGATCAGTTTCAGGGAGTGCAGAATCCGTATCCGGTGTTTTCATCGATGGAAGCGTGTGATGCAGAGGCAGACGTAGTGATCGATTTTTCCAATGCGGCAGCAGTGGACGGACTTTTGGACTATTGTGTGAACAGACGGCTTCCGGTCGTACTTTGTACCACGGGACTTTCTGAAGCACAGCTTGAAAAAGTAGAAAAAGCAGCAGAGCAGACAGCTGTTTTAAAATCAGCGAATATGTCCATGGGGATCAATCTGCTGATGAAGCTCTTGAAAGATGCCGCAAAAGTACTGGCGCCGGCGGGATATGATATTGAACTGGTAGAGCGTCATCACAACCAGAAAGTGGATGCTCCAAGCGGTACTGCACTGGCGCTTGCGGATTCTGTCAATGAAGCACTGGATCATGAATATACGTATGTATATGACAGAAGCCAGTACCGCAAAAAAAGAGAAGAGAAAGAAATCGGAATTTCAGCGGTTCGCGGCGGAACAATCGTGGGAGAGCATGAGGTGATCTTTGCAGGAATGGATGAAGTGATCGAATTTAAGCATACAGCATATTCCAGAAGCGTGTTTGGAAAAGGCGCGGTGGAAGCAGCCAAGTTCCTGGCGGGAAAAACAGCCGGCATGTATGATATGAGTGATGTGATTCAGTTTTAATCAGAGTTTGAGTAAAGAGCGGGGAGTGTCATGAAAGAATTAGAGACAAGATATCTGGAGCGGCTGTCGGATCTGTATCCGACGATCGCGGCGGCTTCTACAGAGATCATCAATCTGCAGGCGATCTTGAATCTTCCGAAAGGAACCGAGCATTTTCTGACGGACATTCATGGGGAATGGGAGGCGTTTTCCCATGTGCTGAAGAATGGATCCGGTGCGGTGCGAAGCAAAATCGAGGATGTATTTGGATATACGCTTGGGAAGCGGGAAAAGCAGGAACTGGCTACTTTGATCTATTATCCAAAAGAGAAGACAGAGCAGGTAAAGCGGACCGAGAAGCATATGGAAGACTGGTATAAAATTCAGCTGTACCGCCTGATCGAGGTGAGCAAACGGGCAGCCAGTAAGTATACCCGTTCTAAAGTACGCAAGGCACTTCCGAAAGATTTTGCTTATGTCATAGAAGAACTGATCACGGAAAAGGCGGAGCTTCATGACAAAGAATCCTACTATAATGAGATCATTCAGACGATCATCCGGATCGGCAGGGCAGAAGAATTTATCTGTGCGATCGCAGATCTGATCCAGAGGCTTGTGATCGATCATTTACATATTGTCGGTGATATTTATGACAGGGGACCGGGCCCGCATATTATCATGGATAAGCTGATGACCTATCATTCAGTGGACATTCAGTGGGGCAATCATGATGTGCTCTGGATGGGTGCGGCAGCAGGGCAAAGAGGTTGCATTGCCAATGTGATCCGGATCTGTGCCCGTTATGGGAATCTGGATATTCTGGAGGACGGATACGGGATCAATCTTCTGCCTCTGGCGAATTTTGCACTTCGCATTTATGGGGACGACCCCTGTACCTGTTTCAGGCGCAAAGGAAGCGAACGCCTGCAAAAGGCGGAGATGGAGATGAATCTTCGGATGCACAAGGCGATTTCCGTGATACAGTTTAAGGTAGAAGGAAAACTGATTCTTCAGCATCCGGAATTTCAGATGGAAGAACGTGCACTGCTGCACAGGATTGATTATAAAAAAGGCACGATCCTGCTGGATGGAAAAGAATATCCGTTAAAAGATGATAGCTTTCCGACCATTGATCCGGCAGCTCCGTATGAACTGACCGAAGAGGAAGAGGAGATTATGGAACGCCTGGAAAAAGCATTTGCAGGATGTGAAAAGCTGCAGGATCATATGCGGTTTTTGCTTGCAAAAGGTGGATTATACAAGGTGTATAACAACAATCTTTTGTATCACGGATGCGTACCGCTTAGAGAGGACGGATCTTTAAAGGAAGTACAGCTCTGTGGAAAAAGCTACCGTGGGAAAAGTCTGTATGATGCGCTGGAAGGCTATGTAAGAAAAGGCTTTTTCGCGCTGGATGAACAGGAAAAAGAGCAAGGAAAGAATATCATGTGGTGCATCTGGCAGCATCCGGATTCTCCGCTGTTCGGAAAAGACAAGATGGCGACCTTTGAGCGGTATTTTATCGAGGCAAAAGAGACGCATCTGGAGAAAAAGAATCCGTATTACGAACTTCTGGAAAAAGAAGCGGTGGTAGACGAGATTCTGGAAGAGTTCGGACTGCACCCGGAGGGAGCCCACATTGTCAACGGGCACGTTCCTGTAAAATGTAAAAACGGAGAAAGTCCGATCAAGTGTAATGGGAAAGTTCTGGTCATCGATGGAGGTTTTTCCAGGGCGTATCAGAAAGAGACGGGAATTGCAGGGTATACCCTTGTCTACAACTCCTATGGTCTTGTTCTGGTTGCCCATGAGCCTTTTGAGTCGAAAGAGGCTGCGGTGGAAAAGGGAAGCGATATTCATTCGGATTACATGGTAGTGAAACGGGTGACAGAACGCCGTCTCGTTGGAAATACAGATATCGGCACCGAGTTAAAAGAGCAGGTAGCAGATCTGGAGTCGCTGCTTGCAGCCTACAGAAGCGGTCAGGTGATTGAAAAACTATAAGCAGAGACTTACGTGAAAAGAAAGGCATGAAAATATATGAGTAAAGAGATAGAAAAGGAACTGTTGGAGGAAGAACTGGATCTGGGAGCAGAAACAGAGGATCTGGTGCCGGATTCGGTGGATATGACGGAACCGTTAAAGATTTATTTAAAAGAGATCGGCAGGATCCCGCTGCTTACAGCAGAGGAAGAACTGGAGCTTGGCAGACAGATCGCAGAAGGAGATACAGAAGCACGACGAAAGATGGAGGAAGCAAATCTGCGTCTGGTGGTTGCGGTGGCAAAGCATTATGCCGGAAAAGGAATGCAGTTTATGGATCTGATCCAGGAAGGCAATATCGGTCTGATGCGTGCAGTGGAAAAATTTGACTACACAAAGGGCAGTAAATTTTCCACCTATGCGGTATGGTGGATCAAAGAAGCCATTCTGCGGGCGCTGGATTCTCAGTCCAGAGAGATTCGTGTGCCGGTCCGTGTGGCTCAGAATATGAATAAGATCAGCAAAACAGAGCGGAAGATGGAACAGACACTCGGGCGTGAAGTTGCTGCAGAGGAGATTGCAAAAGAGCTGCATATGACAACAGAAGAAGTAGAGCGCATGCAGAGCTATATCAAGAATCCGGTTTCTCTGGAGACTCCGGTGGGAGATGAAGAGGACAGCAATCTGGAAGACTTTATTGAAGATACACAGGAGCCGACTCCGGAGGAGGCTGTTGCGGCACTGGTACAGAAAGAAGAAGTGCAGGAGATGCTTTCCACGCTGACAGAAAAAGAGCAGAAAATCTTAAGACTCCGCTACGGTCTGGAGGACGGTAATGTACATACGCTTGAAGAAACCGGACAGATACTCGGCGTGACCAGAGAACGGATCCGTCAGCTGGAGTCAAGAGCATTGGAAAAACTGAGGAAATCAGCAGGACCAAGAGCATAAAAAAGAAAAAAATTCCATTCATAAAATATTAAAAAAAGGAAAACTTAACAGTGTAAGACTATATTTTATGAAAGGAAGAAGATTATGAAAAACAGAAAAAAACTGCTTGTATTGCTGATGTGTACCTGTATGCTTCTGGGCACGACTGCATGTGGAAACAGAAGAGATACACAGAACGATACAACAATGAATGATGCAACTGACAAAACAAAGGACAACAATGACAAGACAGACAGAAATGAAAACCGTACAGATGACAACAGTAACGGAAAAGCAGACAACGTGGTAGATGATGTCACAGACGGTGTGAATGATGTAGTGGATGGTGTGACCAATGGAGTGGATGATCTGACAAGGGGAGCCACGGATGCGGTAGATGATGCTGCGGATGGAATGACCAAAGATCATAACGCACAGAACCGGGAGAATAACAAGTAGGTTTTGAATACCGGATAAACAAGTGCTGCAGAAGAAGTTTTTGCAGCACTTTTCTATAAAAGGAGAATTGTGATGAAGTTCAGACCTTGTATTGATATACATAACGGAAAAGTAAAACAGATCGTCGGCGGCAGCTTAAAAGATGAAGGCGATATGGCACAGACCAATTTTACTTCAGAACAGGATGCAGCCTGGTATGCAGAAAAATATAAACAGGATGGACTCAAAGGCGGGCATATCATTCTGCTCAATTCCAGAGATTCCAAATATTTTGAGGCAACGAAAGAACAGGCGCTCCTGGCGCTTTCGGCATATCCGGGAGGGATGCAGATCGGCGGCGGCATCACGGCGGGAAATGCAGAAGAATATCTGGATGCAGGTGCCAGCCATGTGATCGTAACCTCTTATATATTTCGTGAAGGAGAGGTGAATCGCAGCCGTTTGAGACGACTGAAAGATATGGTCGGAAAAGAGAGAATAGTTCTGGATCTGAGCTGCCGGAAAAAGGGGAATGACTATTATATCGTGACAAACCGGTGGCAGACGTTTACCAGAGAAAAACTGTCAGAGGAATTGCTTGATGAAATGGCGCAGTACTGTGATGAATTTCTGGTACACGGTGTGGATGTGGAAGGAAAATCTTCCGGAGTGGAAGGAGAACTTGTGGAACTGCTTGGCAGATGGGAAGGGATTCCTGTTACTTATGCGGGCGGAATCGGAAGTATGAAAGAGCTGGAAAAATTTAAAAAACTTGGACATGGAAAGCTGGATTTTACGATCGGAAGTGCACTGGATCTGTTTGGAGGGACAATTCCTTATAAAAATCTGCTCCGTTTGTAAATGAAATGTAAACAAAGCGGAACAAAAACATGAATTGGTTGAATTCATGGAAAGTTAGTGATAGAATGGTAGGCAGAGTAAATTTAGACAAGGAGCAGATTGCAGATTATGGGTTTAATGGATAAAATTTTCGGGACTCACAGCCAGCACGAGCTGAAGAGAATCTATCCGATCGTGGATCGCATTGAGGCGCTGGAGCCAGAGATGAAAGCACTTTCGGATGCGGAATTAAAGGATAAGACAAGAGAGTTTAAAGAACGTCTCAAAGAGGGAGAGACTCTGGATGATATTCTCCCGGAGGCATATGCAGTTGTAAGAGAAGGTGCATATAGAAGTATGGGGATGCGCCATTACCGGGTACAGCTGATCGGCGGTATCATCCTGCATCAGGGACGTATCGCAGAGATGCGTACAGGTGAAGGTAAGACACTGGTATCCACACTTCCGGCATATCTGAATGCGCTGGAAGGAAAAGGCGTTCACATTGTCACAGTCAATGATTATCTGGCAAAGCGTGATGCCGAGTGGATGGGAAAAGTACACGAATTTCTGGGACTGACAGTCGGTGTGGTTCTCAATGATATGGACAATGATGAGCGCCGCGCGGCATATAATTGTGATATTACATATGTAACGAACAACGAACTGGGATTTGATTATCTGAGAGACAACATGGTGATCTACAAGGAACAGCTTGTACAAAGAGGGCTGAACTTTGCGGTTATCGATGAGGTTGACTCCGTATTGATCGATGAAGCCAGAACTCCGCTGATCATTTCCGGACAGAGTAATAAATCTACAAAATTGTATGAGGCATGCGATATTCTGGCACGCCAGCTGGAAAGAGGAGAAGCAAGCGGTGAGTTTTCCAAGATCAATGCGATCATGGGAGAAGATATTGAAGAGTCCGGAGATTTTATTGTCAACGAGAAAGAAAAGGTTGTCAATCTGACAGAAGACGGTGTGAAGAAGGTAGAAAACTTCTTCCATATCGAGAACCTGGCAGATCCGGAGAATCTGGAGATCCAGCACAACATCATTCTGGCGTTGCGTGCGCATAACCTGATGTTCCGCGATCAGGATTACGTGGTGACTCAGGAGGGAGAGGTTATGATCGTGGATGAGTTCACCGGACGTATCATGCCGGGAAGACGGTATTCGGACGGACTGCATCAGGCGATCGAAGCAAAAGAGCATGTGAAGGTCAGAAGAGAGAGCAAGACACTGGCAACTATTACATTCCAGAACCTGTTCAACAAGTATGAGAAGAAGAGCGGTATGACAGGTACTGCCTTGACTGAGGAAAAAGAGTTCCGTGATATTTACGGAATGGACGTTGTAGAGATCCCGACCAACCGTCCGGTTCAGAGAAAAGATCTCGAAGACGCAGTATATAAGACAAAACAGGAAAAATACCACGCAGTCGTTGAAGCCGTGAAAGAAGCGCATGCAACGGGACAGCCGGTCCTGGTTGGTACGATCACGATCGAGGTTTCAGAGCTGCTCAGCAAAATGCTGAAAAAAGAAGGAATTCAGCATAAGGTATTGAATGCCAAGTATCATGAACTGGAAGCAGAAATCGTGGCAGATGCGGGACAGCACGGAGCAGTCACGATTGCGACCAACATGGCCGGACGTGGTACGGATATCAAGCTGGATGATGCTGCAAGAGAGGCCGGAGGTCTTAAGATCATCGGTACAGAGCGTCATGAATCCAGACGTATTGACAACCAGCTGCGCGGACGTTCCGGACGACAGGGAGATCCGGGAGAATCCCGTTTCTACATTTCTCTGGAGGATGATCTGATGCGTCTGTTTGGTTCTGAACGTCTGATGAGTGTATTCAACACACTTGGTGTAGAGGACGGAGAACAGATCGAGCATAAGATGCTCTCCAGTGCGATTGAGAAAGCACAGAAGAAGATCGAGGGCAATAACTTTGGAATCCGTAAGAATCTGCTGGAATACGATCAGGTTATGAATGAGCAGAGAGAGATCATTTATGAGGAAAGACGTCGTGTTCTGGACGGAGAGAGCATGCGAGATACCATCTACAATATGATGACAGAATATGTAGAAAATATGACAGACCGCTTTGCCGCACCGGATGCAGATTCGGAAGAATGGGATCTGTCAGGACTGGAGCTGACACTTCACGGGGAGATTCCGATGCTGAAGATGCCGGATGCAGAGGAAGTCAAGGACATGAGACAGAAAGAGCTCAAGCATACATTGAAAGAGCGTGCTGTAAAAGCATACGAGGAGAAAGAAGCAGAATTCCCGGAAGCAGAGCAGCTGCGTGAGATGGAGCGAGTGGTACTGTTAAAGGCAATCGATACACGCTGGATGGATCACATCGATGATATGGATCAGCTCCGTCAGGGAATCGGTCTTCAGGCATACGGACAGAGAGATCCACTGGTAGAATATAAGATGATGGGATACGATATGTTCGGCGAGATGACCAATTCCATCGCAGAGACGACGATCCGTACCTTATTCCATATCCGGATCGAGCAGAAGGTAGAAAGAGAGCAGGTGGCACAGGCGACCGGAACAAACAAAGATGACAGCGCATCACACACTCCGAAAAAACGGGAAGAGAAAAAGGTTTATCCAAATGATCCATGCCCGTGCGGAAGTGGCAAGAAGTACAAACAGTGCTGCGGAAGAAAATAGTAACCAGGTAAGTGCCTGAATATTTTGTTGACTGTGTGTATACTGCATCAGACATTGTGCTGCAATATATACACAGTCAATGTTGATTTAAAACAGATTTTTGAAAAAAGAAAGAGGTGATCAAGGTGGTTTTATTAGATGAACTGAAAGTAAGACTGAGTGCATACGAAGAGCCGCTGAAAGATTTGAGGGATTCACTTTGACTTAGCGTCAAAGAAAGAACGAATTGAGGAATTAGAAAGAACGATCGAGGAGCCGGGATTCTGGGATAATCCGGATCAGTCCAGACAGACGATGCAGGTATTGAAAAGTCTTCAGGATTCGGTAAAGCAGATTGAGCAGATGTACGCAGATTATGAGGATCTGGGACTTCTGATTGAGATGAGTCAGGAGGAACAGGACGAAGAGACGGTGCAGGAGATTGAGGAAGAACTGCTCCGTTTTGAAGGAGAGTTTGAAGAGCTGAGGATCCAGACACTTCTGACCGGAGAGTATGACAGAGATCATGCGATCGTTACGCTTCACGCCGGAGCAGGCGGAACAGAATCCTGTGACTGGGCAAACATGCTTTACAGAATGTACACCAGATGGGCAGAGAAAAAGGGATTTTCCGTAGAAGTTCTGGATTATCTGGAAGGAGATGTTGCGGGAATCAAAGGCGTGACATTTGAAGTACGAGGAGAGAATGCTTACGGATATCTGCGCTCTGAAAAAGGGGTGCACAGACTGGTCAGAATTTCTCCGTTTAATGCGGCAGGAAAGCGGCAGACTTCTTTTGCATCCTGTGATGTGATTCCGGATATTGAGGAAGATATTGATATTGAGATCAATGATGACGATATCAGGATTGACACATATCGTTCCAGCGGAGCGGGCGGACAGCATATCAATAAGACTTCTTCGGCAATCCGTATCACGCATTTCCCGACAGGAATTGTTGTTCAGTGTCAGAATGAGCGTTCTCAGCACATGAATAAAGACAAGGCAATGCAGATGCTCAAAGCCAAGCTGTATCTGATGAAGCAGCAGGAGCAGGCAGACAAAGTGTCCGGTATTCGCGGTGAGATCAAGGAAATCGGATTCGGAAGTCAGATCCGTTCCTATGTCATGCAGCCATATACATTGGTGAAAGATCACCGTACGAACATGGAGATCAGCAATGTGAATGGTGTGTTAGACGGCAATCTGGATCCATTCATCAATGCATATTTAAGTGCTCAGAAAAACACAGAAGAGTAGGACAGATGCAGAAAAAAGAACAGGAAGGAAGGCGAATATGGTAAATATAGCAGTTATGGGATATGGCACGGTGGGATCCGGAGTCATTGAAGTATTACAGACCAATAAGGAACGAATCGACCAGAGAGCCGGGGATGAGATCCATGTAAAATACATTCTGGATCTGAGAGATTTCCCGGGAGATCCGATTCAGGAAAAAATTGTACATGATTTTCAGGTGATCGCAGAAGATCCTTCCATTCAGATCGTGGTAGAGGTAATGGGGGGGATCGAACCTGCATATACTTTTGTTAAGAAGTGTCTGATGGCCGGAAAAAGCGTGGTGACCTCCAACAAAGCACTGGTGGCAAAGCACGGTGCAGAGCTGCTTTCCATTGCAAGGGAGAAAAATATCAATTTTCTGTTTGAGGCCAGTGTCGGAGGCGGAATTCCGATCATCCGTCCGTTAAATTCTTCAATGACAGCAGATGAGATTGAAGAAATCACAGGGATTTTAAACGGAACGACCAATTATATGCTCAGTAAGATGTTTTATGAAGGAGCAGATTATGAGGAAGTTTTAAAAGAGGCGCAGGAAAAAGGGTATGCGGAACGAAATCCGGAAGCGGACGTGGAAGGATATGATGCATGCCGGAAGATTGCGATTCTTTCATCTTTGATTTCCGGACAGCAGGTGGATTTTGAAGATATTTATACAGAGGGGATCACGCAGATTACCAAAGAAGATATGATGTATGCAAAGGCAATGGGAATGACGATTAAGCTTCTTGCATGCAGCAGAAGGGATGAAGATCATATCCATGCCATCGTTGCTCCGTATCTGCTGAGCTCTTCGCATCCATTGTATAGCGTAAATGATGTCTTTAATGCGATTTTTGTACATGGCAATGTACTCGGAGATGCAATGTTTTACGGAAGCGGTGCAGGAAAGCTTCCGACAGCGAGTGCGGTTGTTTCTGATATTGTAGATGAAGTAAAGCATTTGAACCGGAATATTATGACGATGTGGGATCAGGATAAAGTGGAACTGCTTCCGATCTCGGATACGAGCAAGCGTTTCTTTGTGCGGATCAAGGGAGAACCACAGGCAATGAGAGCACATCTGGAAAGTAAATTCGGATCGATTGAGATTGTACAGGTGGAATCGTTGGAGGGAGAATTCGGATTTCTGACAGAAATTATGACAGAAGGACACTTTGAACAGTGCCAGAAAGAATTTCCGTCCATTCTCCACCGGATTAGAGTAGAAGGGTGAGGTGCGTATGAAATATGTTGTTGTTTTATGTGACGGGATGGCAGATGAACCGTTGGAAGAACTGGGCGGTATGACACCCCTGGAGAAGGCGCATACTCCAAATCTGGACCGCATGGCGCAGATTTCAGAGATTGGCATGGTGCAGACTGTTCCCGACGGGATGGCTCCGGGAAGCGATACGGCGAATCTTTCCGTGATCGGATATGACCCAAAAGAATATTATACCGGACGTTCCCCTTTGGAGGCACTGAGTATTGGGGTGGATATGGCACCGACAGATGTGTCTTTCCGCTGCAATCTGGTGACACTGTCCGAGGAAGAAGAGAACTATGAAGATAAACATATTCTGGATCATAGTTCCAGTGAGATCAGTACCGAGGATGCGGCTGTTCTGATGGAGACTCTGATGCAGGAAATGCGAAGAGGCGGGTATGAGTTTTATACAGGCACGAGTTACAGACATTTGCTGATCCATAAATTTGGAAGTGTAGTTGAATTGACAGCGCCTCATGATATCCTGACAAAGCGGATCGGGGAGTATCTCCCTCAGGATGCGGTACTTCGGGAGATGATGGAGACCAGTTACCGGATCTTAAGCAATCATCCGCTGAATCTGGAGCGAAAGGCAAAAGGGCTCAATCCTGCCAATTCCGTATGGTTCTGGGGGGCAGGCACCAGGCCGATGCTGACCTCCTTTGAGGAAAAATATCATAAAAAAGGAGCTATGATCTCAGCAGTGGATCTGTTGAAGGGGATTGCTGTAGGAGCAGGGCTTGACAATATTATCGTAGAAGGTGCAAACGGAGGACTTCATACGAACTATACAGGAAAAGCGGAGGCAGCAGTGGACGCGCTGGCGGCGCAGAATTATGATTTTGTATATGTACATATTGAAGCACCGGATGAGATGGGACATCAGGGAAGTATTCCGGATAAGATCAAGGCGATTGAAAATATCGATCAGAAGATCATCGGACCGATCGTTGGGGAACTGGAAGATCTTTGCATGGATTTCAGAATGTTAGTCCTTCCGGATCATCCGACGCCGATCTGTGTCCGCACACATACCGGTAATCCGGTTCCGTATCTTTTATATGATTCCAGAAAGAAAGCAGAAGGAATGCCGGAGTATTCGGAAAGGCTGGGCAATAAGAGCCCATTGTTCGAGAAAGAAGGACACAGGCTTCTTTCCCATCTTTTTGAGATGGACAATGAACGGTAAACAGAGAGGAAGAAAAAATGCTGATAGTAAAGAAGTTTGGCGGCAGTTCGGTCGCAGATAAAGAGTGTATTTTTCGTGTGGCAGAGCGCTGCGCGGAGGATTATAAAAGTGGACACGATGTGATCGTTGTCCTTTCGGCAATGGGAGACACAACAGATGATCTGATCGCAAAAGCAAAAGAGATCAATCCGAATCCATCCAGGAGAGAACTGGATATGCTGCTGACAACAGGGGAACAGATTTCCGTATCATTGATGGCGATGGCATTCCATAAGCTGGGAATCCCGGCAGTATCACTGAATGCGTTCCAGGTGAAGATGCACAGTACATCCACCTATGGCAATGCAAGATTCAAGAAAGTAGAGTCTGAGAGGATCCTCCACGAACTGGGATACCGGAAGATCGTGATCGTTACTGGATTCCAGGGAGTGAACAAATATGAGGATTATGCGACAATGGGGCGGGGTGGTTCAGATACCACGGCAGTTGCAATCGCAGCGGCTCTGGGCGCAGATGCGTGTGAGATTTATACGGATGTAGACGGTGTGTATACCGCAGATCCACGAATTGTTCCTTCTGCGAGAAAATTAAAAGAAATCAGTTATGATGAAATGCAGGAGCTGGCATCCATGGGGGCAAATGTCCTGCATAACCGTTCTGTGGAAATGGCGAAAAAATATGGAGTACAGCTGGTTGTACGTTCCAGCATGAACAGAGAAGAAGGTACGGTGGTCAAGGAGGTAGTAAAAGTGGAAAAATTGTTAATCAGCGGAGTTGCATCTGATAAAAATACAGCGAGAATTTCTGTCATCGGAATCGAAGACAAACCGGGAACAGCGTTCAAGATCTTCAATACACTTGCAAAGAAGAATATCAATGTGGACATCATTCTTCAGTCTGTAGGAAGAGACGGTACAAAAGATATTTCCTTTACAGTGGCAGAGGATGATCTTCAGGATACACTGGCGATCCTGGAAGAAAATAAAGAAGCGCTGACGATCCAGGAAATCAATTCTCAGGAGAGTGTAGCGAAGATCTCGATTGTCGGAGCAGGAATGATGAGTAATCCGGGTGTTGCTGCCAAGATGTTCGAGGCACTGACAAATGCCAGAGTCAACATCCATATGATTTCAACATCAGAAGTAAGAATCACGGTTCTGATCAATGAAAGCGATGTAGAACGTGCGATCAATGCAGTTCACGAGAGATTTGGACTGGGAGAATAATAAAAAAAGGAAATCCGACTGGAGCTGGCGGATTTCCTTTTTCTTTATTGTGTCACAGTAAAAATAAACCCCCTGCTATGCAGGGGGAGGACAGATCTTTAGATATAAGTATGAACTCCTGTGCTAAAATAAAAGTGGGTCTGCAAAACCACAAATAAAATAGCACAGGAGGTCCTAAG
>SKEX01000132.1_pt1 | contig 85249 bp, 64 predicted proteins | sample 4841451 | NCBI WGS metagenome assembly SKEX01 (sample SAMN11008798, study PRJNA524170) | human gut metagenome | isolation source: fecal sample from pouch patient p38, | place: Israel: Tel-Aviv | reverse complement strand
GTATTGGATAACATTTTTCTATTTTGGGGCAAATCCTTAATTACATATAACTCATCTGCATAGTTCCCCGATGGGACTTTCTGCAAAAAAGATTTTTGGCTTTCTATAAAGATTCTTTCTAACCCTAAATAATAACAATCCAAAATAAAAAACAAGATTATGGGTATGTAGCAAATCCATGCATTTATAAATCCTAAGTTTTTATCAACAAGCAATACCAACATCGCAGCAATTATTGTAATAACCCATGTTTTACAATTTGCACTGTTATTTGCCATCCGGCTTATAATTCCCTGCAACATAGAGATGTGCGCCTGTACAGCTGGACAATCTTTATTTTTCAAAGTACTCATATCTATTATTTTTTGAAGTTATACTATACAATATATCTAAAGCATGCTTAGAATAATCAGGAGTATATTTTTTCCCTTCATAATCCCATTCTTTTTTCCATCTTAATAAAATATCCTTACTAATAGATGTTAAATGATCAGTGTTTATAGCATATTCAAAATCCAAACCTTTTCTTATTTCTCCACCTTCTGAGAAAGATTCAGTTATTTTTTTAACTCTGTACTCATTTAACGGTTTTTGTCGGACTAGACTGGTCATTGCTATTTCCGAATATATCCATGGGGATTTTGTTTTAGTAATTACTTCATTAGGTGTTATAGAATTGGGGGTATTTAAGAAAAGTACACACTCTGATTTATCAATCATCATTGTTAATGCTGTAGAAAGCATCATATGAATATGGCTGGTTGAGTAATTCCGTTTCGTATAATTATAAGTTTCTCCACTTGAATTTAAACAATATTCGTCATCTATCAATTTTAACAAATCATTGGCATATCCCCAAATACAGGAATCAATAAAAACAGTTAATCCAAATGTCTGATGGAAGTATTCTGATAGAAGTATTGCCAAATCTTCATCTTGATGTGAGTGTGAAATAAAAATATCTGCACTGACTTGAGGAAACCAATTTGCTTGCATTTTGCTTCCATCTAACTTTCCATTCTTTGATATAAATGAATCTAAAGTACTTCTTATATTTACTTTAGCATTATCATATCTCTTTTTTCCTGCCTCTATAGCTAAATCATAGTAGCTCTTTTCAAAAGCTGTTTTATCTATAAATAGTTCAAATCCTCTATGCATCTTTTTTTTGCGAAGATATATAAAGAAGGCGACATAAGCAAAATTTACATAAACTAAATTTCATTTTAGAATAACATTAGGAGAATGTTATGGTTTCTTTGCTACTTTCTTTTCCGCTTAGGCTCACGAAAGAAAGTAGTCCGATTGGATTTCTCCTACCGGATTTCCTTTTTCCTTTTGAGTTTTCAACCATTCATTACGCTACCTACGACATTTCTCAAGCGTTTTGGCAAGGATGCTGAACAGTTCCATATCTGTATGGCGATAATCATACTGGAAATAAATCTGTCCCCTGAATGCGCCTAAACAGCATTTTACATATTTTTCTTCTCCCGGTGTTTGGGTAATGCTTACCCCGTTTTTGTTTAAAGTTTCCATATTGTTATAATTTAAAATGAGTTATCAGATAATCAGAAGTGAAATCAGCACAATGAAAATAAACGCCATACAAAGCAGGTAAACGGCAGAGATAAACAGCCGGAGAACTAACCGGATAATAAAAAAGCCTACAATTAGAGCTATCCACATTCCGGTGGTGCTGGTAGCTACCTGATAGATAATAAAAACAAGTATAAACCACCGTAAAAAAGTCTTTATCTTATTATATACTTTCATTGTTTTAGTGTGTTGCGGGTGGATTGCTCCACCCGGTTAGTAATCAGGCACTACGGAAAACAAAACCGTTATCCATCCAGTAATCAGTTATAAACAGGTCACGGGCAAAAGCCGAATAATCAAAGTAGGTCTTTGCGAACTCCGGCAGGTCGTAACATTCCTCTACAATTTCATAGGCGTAATCTTCCTCGTCCTTATACTCTCCCTGATATTCATCCTCAAAAGAAGAAATAAGGTCGTCCGCATCTTCTTCGCTTAGGTCGCTGTTGTGGTGGTCGCACCATACGAAAAACGCTTCTTGCTGGGTATCGCTTAGCTTTTCGATGGCATCCCGAAGCTCAAAGAACTTATCGGATAACCAACTTTCGGAAATCAGGGCTTCCGGGATATTCTCGTAATCCTGAAACATATATTCCGGGTCTTGCTCGTCCTCGTGCAGTTCCCGGCACGCTTCCATAAACTCGTCCTTGTCCGAATAGTCGGAAAGGTCTAACCACTTGCCGAAAAGTGCCCCACTGTTATACTTGTTGTAAGTACCTACATAAACTCTTGCTTCTGATAATGTTACTGTTTCCATGACTTTTGTATTTTAATCGTTTACATCGCTTGTCGCCCACCACATAATTTTTTCCTTTAACTGAATGGGAACATTGTCTTTTCAAAGGTTCGGGAATGGTACAGGGCAAATTATTATTTATGAAATACTACCCGCAGGTGTGGAGATTTCTAAAAAATAATTTGAACAGTAACAGGCACGGATATACCTTTGACAATGTTCCAATCAGTTTTAGGGAAAATTTTTCTCTTGTTTAAGAGGATAGAAGTAAAAGCCTGATGGCTTTTTGTATTGGGTAATGAGAGAATAAAAAAGGGCTTAGATAAGCCCCTCGTCTGTAAAACTGTAATAGCTTTCTTCTGTCAGGATGATATGGTCTAACAGGTGTAAATCCAAGACCTTGCAGGCTTCTTTTATTTTTGAAGTGATTTGTTTGTCCGGCTCGCTCGGACGTAGGTTGCCCGATGGGTGGTTATGTGAGAGGATTATCCCCGAAGCGTGGACTTTCAAGGCGGTTTGCAGGATGATTTTCACGTCCATAACAGTTTCAGCCATGCCGCCTTTAGAGATAAGGGAAACGCCTAAAGCCTTGTTTGCCCGGTTAAGGAACATTACATAACTTTCTTCGTGGTGTTCCATACATTCCGCATAGAACGGTTTCAGGTAAGAGTAGGACGTTTCGGATGAGAGTATTTTTATTCTTTCGGATGCTTTTACATTGTCTTTATAAGAGATAGTGATTTCCGGCATGGTAAATTCTGTTGTTTTCATGACTACTGAATTTTAAATTAAACAATAAGAAATTTTGCCGGACACCCACAGTTTGGCGGGGACTTCAACCATATCTTTTCAAAAAATACGACCCGTAGGTGTGGAGATTTTTTAGAAAACCGGAACGGCTCGGATTTGGTATTTGTCCCCACCGGGCTGTAACTTTGCTAAAATTTGTGATTGAGATACATTACTTTAGGAAACTGAAAAAGGGGTATCACTGGTGACACCCCTTAGACAACCGAATACCTTAAACAGTTATTCGTCATAGGTTCTATATCCTATCGGTTTTCGTGGCTTCGGTTCGGGTTTGCTTAATAACTGGGTAAGCGCTTGGTATATCTCACTGAATTGTGCATCCGTGCTTTCTTCCAGTTCTTCAATACGCTTTAGTAATTCCTGATAACCTGTTATCATTTGACGTAAGGCTACAAATGCCCGCATGATGGAAATATTCACCTGTATGGCAATAGGGCTGCGTAATACACCGGACAGGGCGGCTACTCCTTCCTGCGTGAAAACATAGGGCAAATATTTAGTATGTTTACCACGTTTTGAACTGGTTTCTTCTTCCGTTTTATCAGGATTATTCTTTAAGGTCACAATTTGTGACCTTAAACATTCTACTTCTTCCTTTGTCAGTTCAAACATAAAATCACTTGGGAAACGTTCAATATTACGTTTCACAGCCTGTTTCAACACTTTTGTTTCCACCTGATAAAGTGCCGCAAGGTCGCTATCGAGCATAACCCGGCAACCTCTGATTTCATAAATCTTGTTTTGGATGATTTGTAAGTCCATAATGTTATTATTTAATGGTGAGTAATAAAGCATAAAGGAGCTTATCACAATTTGTGACAAGTCCCCCTATATATCTATTTCATAGATACTTCTTTGTAGATTTTTTCAATGCCGACAAACTTCTTGTCAAGTCCCTGCATATCGTTACTAATCTTGTTATTGGTAATGCGGGCGTATATCTGTGTCGTTTCTATATTGGTATGTCCCAGCATTTTGCTAACTGTTTCAATAGGTACACCCTTTGCAAGCGTAGTTGTCGTAGCGAAAGTATGCCTCGCAAGATGAAATGTCAAGTTCTTTTTAATTCCGCACACATCCGCGATTTCTTTCAAATACGCATTAAGTTTCTGATTACTGATAATAGGAAGTACCTTTCCGTTCGGCAATTTGCCTTTGTACTTTTCCAATATCATTTTAGGAATATCCAGCAAAGGAACATTCACGTCTGTATTTGTTTTTTGGCGTTTCGTAATTATCCATAAATTACCGTCAAAGGACTTGCGGATATTATCTTCCTTTAAGTTTGCAACATCCACATAAGCCAAACCACTGAAACAAGAAAAGATAAAAACATCACGCACCTGTTCCAATCGCTCGGAAACCATTTTCTTTTTGAGGATGATTTTTATTTCATCCTCTGTCAAATACCCCCTATCCACTTTTTCCAAACGTATTTTATAGTTGGCGAACGGGTTGCCTGTCAGGATGCCGTTATTACGGGCTATCAGGATAATGCGCTTGAAGAACTGCATGAACTTGGCAGTTGTATTATAGCCGCATTTGCAGGCTGTACGCAAATACAACTCGAAGTCGGTAATGAACATCGGAGTGATTTCATTGATGGCAATATCCGATATATTGTATTTGCTTTGGATAAACTCGGCAAGGTGGCGGCGGGTCACTTCATATTTGCGGTAAGTGGCAATCGTCTTGGATATGCCGACCAACTGCTTCACATCATCATTATGCTTTTGAAAAAGATTAAGGATGGTGTCGTGGTTCTCGCTATGACCTAAAAATTCATTCTTCACCTTTTCGGCGGTAACATAATTGTCACGCCTTTGCAGTTCGTGATAAATGGTGTTCAGAGATGCGTTTATATCATCCAGTAATCGGTTGATACGCCCGGCTTCCGTAGAACGCCCGGTGGCTTTACCTGCCTTACCATCCCAAACTTTAGGCTGAACATCCAGCTTAGTGTTGAAACGGCTCGCTACACCGTCAATCGTGATACGGGCAAAAATAGGGTAACTGCCATTGACTTTTTGCTTGTCCTTTTTCACAAAGAAAAGGACATTGAATGTACTTTTCATAAACTCACTTTTTTTAGTTACAAAACTACGTTAATTAGCTCAAAGTGAAGTTTATACAGGCTCGCCAAATAGCGACAGAAGTTCGCCAATTTCAGACTAAGTGTACCCCTTTTAGACTTTCGGTTGTCGGGGGTACGAGTTAGGTTACTAACTTTGTCTTTTAAGGGCTAAATGATGTCCGATAGAGCAGACATAAGGGGATAAAAAAAGTCCCACAAATCGTTGAATTTGTGGGACTTGTCTGTTTACTGTCTGGTTTTGTCCAGTTAGTTCAGCGGAGAGACAGGGATTCGAACCCCGGGTACCTCGCAGTACAACGGTTTTCAAGACCGCCGCAATCGACCACTCTGCCACCTCTCCAAAACCTCTTTATCAGAAGTGCTTTTCGTTAAAAGCGGTGCAAAGGTACAACTCTTTTTTTGATACGCAAATATTTTTAGGACAAAATTTACGAAAAATAAAATCAGGGCAGAAAATAAAGCTGGCAAAACAACTCTATAGTCCGTTACTAATTAATTCTCATTTTCCTTTGCATATTTACATTTTATGCATATCTTCGCCTCGTTTTCACAACAAAATAAACAATAAGCGAAAAAGCAGTATGGGAAGTATATTTAAGACTAGTATTATTTTTTTATGCCTACTCACACACACTCTTCTATCAGTAGGTAGTACCCCTAAAAAAGACCTCGACCAGATTCTGGTCATCAGCGCTTATGCAGACTCCAATCCCTGGAGCAACAGCTTCATCACTCCGATTGTCACCATGGCTTCACAAGACAGCACCATAGGAGCATATACTATATATCTGAATATGTTCGCATTGCAAAACGCCAAAGAGGTGGATAAATTCGAAGCAAGTATCTGCGAGATGTTACCTTCGTCTCCTCCCAAAATGGTGGTATTTGTGGGGAATGCCAGTTTCGTTTTCTGCGACAACCTCAATAAGATATGGCCGGACATTCCTATGTTGCTATGTGGCGAGCGGGATTATACAGGTCCGGACAGCCTTATCATTCAGGCTCATGCACTGGCTCCGCAACAGCGTATACCTATCAGCGACCTACAAAAGACGATGAACTTGACCATGTTGTACGCCAATCTGTATATCGAAGAGAATCTGCAACTCATGAAGCAGCTCATTCCGCAAATGAATAAAGTCATTTATATCGGTGATGGTACATATACATGCCAGCAGAACGATTATGACCTTTCCGCAACGATCAGGAAGAAGCATCCGGACTTGGAATATCAGTTTATTTCTGCAGAAAACACCTCTACCGACAGTCTTTTCACCATTCTCCGCAAACAGAATCCTCTCACTACCGGATTTTTGTTTTCTTCCTGGTTACGAAAAAAAGACTATGAAGAAAATCTTGTAATGACCAGTAACTCCCATCGTATTATCGCCACCTCATCCGTACCTCTTTTTTCATTCAGAAGAGTAGGTATTCAGGAAGAAGGAGGAATTATCGGTGGCTATATCTATGATGAAAAAGAGTATATTAACCGGATGTTAACCACCATCAAAGAGATTATCCACGGAAAACAACCCCGTTATATCCCTATCTATAATGCCGGAAATGCTACTCCCGTATTCAATTATCAGTCATTACTCCACCGCAAACTCGATCCAAAAAATTGTCCCAAAAATACAATTTTCTATGACGCACCTCCCACTTTGTGGGAGAAATACGAATATGCGATCATCGGAACAAGCTGCCTGTTCATTCTGCTGCTGTTAGGCTTCCAATATTACCGAGTACGCACACTCGAAAGAATGAAGCGTGTCCAGCACAAAGCATTAGAAAGTACTGGCAAGTATTATAACATTATCAATAGTATGCCAATTCTTTACATGGCGGAAGAACTTATAAAAGATGAGGACGGACGGATTGTAGACACAATATATATAGACGTAAACCAACATTTCGAGAAGAGATTTTTCGAAAAACAGAAAGTTATCGGTAAGCGGGGAAGCGAAATATTTCCGGAATCACTGCCGCAGTTTCTACATTTCATGAATATCTCCCTAGCAGAAAAACGTTCCATCACTTTTTCCTACTATTATAAAGAGATCGACACTTTTTATGACATAGTAGTAAATGCCAGTGACGACGGACGATTCATGCATATATTCTGTATGGACAGCACAGAGTTGCACCATGCCCAGATGCAAATGCGTTCTATCAACCACAAGTTATCCATGGCACTCGATATTGCCAATATCATCCCCTGGAAATGGGATTTAAAGACACATACCATACAGTATGATGTAAAAAGAACCGCCGTCACCGGCAATGAGAATACAGAAATAAGTGATGAACAGCTTTATATATCCGACGAACAGTATTTTACAAAAATACATAAAGAAGACCTTCCCAAGGTAAAAGAAGCCTATGCAAGCCTAATCACCAAACATACTAGAAAAGCAAAGGTGGAATACCGTATCATCAAAGAAGTGGACGGTGTGAACCATACTGACTGGATAGAGGCACAGGTAGCTGTAGAAAGTTATGACGAAAACGGACAGCCACTCACTTTAGTAGGTTCCTCGCTGACCATTACCGACCGGAAGAGCATGGAAAACGATTTGATTTCCGCTAAAAACCGCGCGGAAGAGTCCAATCGACTCAAATCTGCTTTCCTTGCCAACATGAGCCACGAGATCCGCACACCGCTCAATGCAATTGTCGGTTTCTCCGGAATACTGGCTTCCACCGAGGAAGAAGAAGAGAAACGGGAATATGTCAGCATCATCGAAAATAACAATACCCTGCTTTTACAACTTATCAGTGACATCCTTGATCTCTCAAAGATTGAAGCCGGTACCATGGAGTTTGCCTACACAGACTTTGAACTGAACGGTGTAATGACCGAGCTGGAAAGTTCATTACGCCTGAAACTGTCCCCCGACAAACAAGTCACACTCACTCTCGAAACTCCGTTACCGGAATGTTATATTCATGCCGAACGCAACCGCATTTCACAGATTATCATTAATCTGGTAACAAACGCCATCAAATTTACAGAAACAGGTAACATTCGTATAGGCTACCAAATACGTGATAACAAACAGCTCTATTTCTATGTGACTGATACCGGCTGCGGCATTTCGGAAGACAAGCAAGAAAGTGTATTCGGACGCTTTGTCAAACTGAACACTTTCGCACAAGGAACAGGACTGGGACTTTCGATTTGCCAAACTCTTGTTCAGCAAATGGGAGGTGAAATCAGTGTATGCTCAACCCCCGGAGAGGGTTCCACTTTTTGGTTCACCCTCCCCTACCGTCCCGCGCTCGAAGCTCCGCAGCAGGAAGTAACAACAGAACCGGTAAAGATAAAGAAGCAAAAAATCACGATCCTGGTGGCGGAAGACCATGGAAGTAATTACCGTCTGATAGAATCCATTCTTAAAAAGGACTACAATTTACTACATGCCTGGAATGGAGAGGAAGCAGTAAGCCTATTTAGAGAACATAACCCGCAGCTCATCCTGATGGATATCAACATGCCCGTGATGGATGGATACGAGGCAACCAAAGAGATACGGAAATACTCCAAACGGGTTCCCATCATAGCCGTCACCGCCTTTGCCTATGCTTCGGACGAGCAGAGAGTGATGGAAAACGGATTTGACGCTTATATGCCCAAGCCCATCAATGCCAATCAACTGAAAGGGCAAATCACCTCCATACTGATGAAACATATCACTTTTATGTAGACCGGAAACAATCGTTTCGTACAGTCGGGGAAAGGTCATTTCCAAAGAATAGCAATATCTAGGTATTTTATGTTGAAAAGCATAAAATAGAGCATATTTATGCCGATTATATGAAAAATCATTGTAACTTTGTGCGCTCTAAAGAAAAGGATAACTACAACCTCTAATTTTATCATTTATGGAATTAAACAAGATCTTTAAAGACGGTCTTTGGAGCACTGAAATCAACGTCAGAGATTTCGTAAGTCATAACATCACTCCGTATTATGGAGATGCTTCTTTCCTCGAAGGACCTACTGAACGCACAAAAGCCGTGTGGAACCGCTGCCTCGAAGCACTGGCAGAAGAAAGAGCCAATAATGGGGTACGCTCACTGGATAATGTCACCGTCTCAACCATCACTTCTCATAAAGCCGGATACATCGACAAAGAAAACGAACTGATTGTCGGCTTACAGACAGACGAGCTTCTGAAACGTGCCATCAAACCTTTCGGAGGTATCAATGTAGTGAGCAAAGCCTGCCACGAAAACGGTGTAGAGGTGGACGACCGCGTAAAAGATATCTTCACCCACTACCGCAAGACACACAACGACGGAGTATTCGACGTATATACCGAAGAAATCCGCTCGTTCCGTTCTTTGGGATTCCTCACCGGACTTCCTGACAACTACGCCCGCGGACGTATCATCGGCGACTACCGCCGCATGGCCCTCTATGGTATCGACCGACTGATTGAAGCCAAAAAAGAAGACTTACGCAACCTCACCGGTCCGATGACCGACGCCCGTATCCGCCTGCGCGAAGAAGTGGCAGAACAAATCAAGGCGTTGAAAGACATGAAGGTAATGGGCGAATACTACGGACTCGATTTGAGCCGTCCCGCTTACACGGCACAAGAAGCCGTACAATGGGTTTACATGGCATACCTTGCTGCCGTAAAAGAACAAGACGGCGCTGCCATGTCACTGGGTAACGTCTCTTCGTTCCTCGACATTTATATGGAATATGAATTGAGCAAAGGAACCATCACCGAATCTTTCGCACAGGAGCTGATCGACCAGTTTGTCATCAAACTGCGTATGGTGCGCCACCTGCGTATGCAATCCTACAACGATATCTTTGCGGGTGACCCGACATGGGTAACCGAATCTCTGGGCGGACGCCTCAACGACGGACGTACCAAGGTGACAAAGACTTCATTCCGCTTCCTGCAAACACTGTACAACCTCGGCCCTTCACCGGAACCGAACCTGACCGTACTATGGAGCCCGGAACTGCCGGAAGGATTCAAGGAATTCTGTGCTAAAGTTTCCATCGACACTTCATCCATCCAATACGAAAACGACGACTTGATGCGCGAAGTACGCCAGTCGGACGACTATGGAATTGCCTGCTGCGTATCTTACCAGGAAATCGGTAAACAAATCCAGTTCTTCGGCGCACGCTGCAATCTTGCGAAAGCCCTGTTGCTCGCCATCAACGGCGGACGTTGTGAAAACACCGGTACAGTTATGGTGAAAAACATTCCCGTATTGACCAGTGATACGCTGAAATTTGAGGAAGTAATGGACAACTACAAGAAAGTATTGACCGAAATCGCCCGTGTTTACAACGAAGCGATGAACATCATCCATTATATGCATGATAAGTATTACTACGAGAAAGCCCAAATGGCACTTGTAGATACCAACCCACGCATTAATCTTGCTTACGGTGTAGCCGGACTTTCTATCGCACTCGATTCACTGTCGGCCATCAAATATGCCAAAGTAACCGCACGTCGCAACGACATCGGTCTCACTGAAGGCTTCGACATCGAAGGCGAATTCCCTTGCTTCGGTAATGACAACGACAAGGTAGACCATCTGGGTGTTGACCTGGTATATTTCTTCAGCGAAGAACTGAAGAAACTGCCGGTTTACAAGAATGCCCGTCCGACTCTTTCATTGCTGACTATCACTTCCAACGTGATGTATGGCAAGAAGACAGGTGCTACTCCCGACGGACGTGCCAAAGGCGTCGCTTTTGCTCCGGGAGCCAACCCGATGCACGGACGCGACAAGAACGGTGCCATCGCTTCCTTGAGTTCCGTAGCGAAATTACGTTACCGCGATTCACAGGACGGTATCAGTAACACTTTCTCTATCGTTCCTAAATCATTGGGAGCTACTGCGGAAGACCGCATCGAGAATCTGGTTACCATGATGGACGGTTACTTCACCAAAGGTGCTCACCACCTGAATGTAAACGTTCTGAACCGTGATATGCTGTATGATGCCATGGAACATCCGGAAAAATACCCGCAGCTTACCATCCGTGTTTCCGGTTATGCCGTAAACTTCGTGAAGTTGAGCCGCGAACATCAATTGGAGGTTATCAGCCGTAGCTTCCACGAACGTATGTAACAATCTATTTACTCTATATGACGATAAACGTACATTCATACGAAAGTATGGGAACATTCGACGGGCCGGGCTTACGGCTCGTCGTTTTTCTTCAAGGTTGCAACTTCCGTTGCCTGTATTGCGCCAATCCCGACACGATAGCCGGCAAAGGCGGCACGCCTACCCCACCGGCAGAGATTGTCCGCATGGCAATGAGCCAGCGTCCTTTCTTCGGAAAGCGTGGAGGAGTTACTTTCTCCGGAGGAGAACCGACGTTTCAGGCAAAGGCACTCGTCCCACTGGTTCGTGAGCTGAAAGAGAAAGGAATTCATGTGTGCATAGACAGCAACGGCGGCATTTGGAACGAAGATGTAGAAGAGCTTTTCCGTCTGACCGATCTTGTATTGCTAGATATTAAAGAATTCAATCCTGCACGCCATCAGGCACTGACCGGAAGAAGCAACGAGCAAACCATCCGCACGGCAGCATGGTTGGAAGAAAACGAGAAACCTTTCTGGCTGCGTTATGTATTAGTGCCCGGCTACAGCGATTTCGAGGAAGACATCCGCCGTTTAGGAGAGGCTCTGGGAAAATACAAAATGATTCAACGGGTGGAAGTGTTGCCTTACCATACATTGGGCGTACACAAGTACGAAGCTATGGAACAAGAATACAAACTGAAAGACGTAAAAGAAAATACCCCCGAACAACTTGAACAAGCTGCGGAGGTATTTAAAGAGTATTTCACTACTGTGGTGGTAAACTAATCATTTACCACACAGTATTATAATTCATTTAATTTGCAAATATCATTCTGTATCTTTGAGATCTCTTGATATTCTTCATAAGCAAGAGACTCCTTTAATATATTTTGTTCAAAATCCACTCCTGTTCCTTCGCACAATTTTTTCCCTATAGAAACCAAATAATTATACAGGCAGTGCCCCCGAACATACAAATAGGCGTTCTCTTTCTGTAAGCCAAAGCGCGAGTACTGTTCCATTTCATTTTCCAGACAAAAATCAGTCTTATCTTTCCAATCAGCTACAGCATTTTGCAACAACATCTTCAATCGCCGCAATAGCTTACTTCCGTTGTCCAGTTCATCATCCTTTTGATATTGCAAAGAGATACATCGCTTAAAAGCATCCCGGCCAAAATCCTTTAAGCCTTTTCTTTCTTCATAAAGCATAAAAAGCAAAGACTCGTAAATGATTGCAGAATAATTACTCAAAGACAGCAAGGCTGCTCCTATCCAAAACCAATTGATATAGGTGAAGTCATAAACATCTACTCCATTTTGAACAGTCTTATTACCTTCTATTAAAATGCCACTCATCACATCCTGCAATCCGGCTCCGATATAACTAGCGATGCCGACTACTCCCAAAGCGGCACCCGAAGCATTACGGGGAGCAATATCCACTGCCATCAAACCACCCAGAAAACAGATCAAAACTCCGATTCCTAAACCGAAAAGTACCATTGCCAACACGTCTATCCAAAAATGCCCCCCGGGACCAAAAGAAACAAACAGAGAGCAAACACATTCATCAACCCGAAAATTAACGCAGGAACATTGCGACGTCCACCAAATAACTTATCAAAAATAACACCTGAAAACATAGTACCGATAATACCACAGACCGGACAAATAGAAATGATAAAACTGGCATCCAATGTGGAGTAACCCTTTTGGGCTTCCAAATAAAAAACGCCCCAACCATTGATAGCGTAGCGGCTGATATACATAAAAACACTTGAAAGAGCCAGCATCCAAATGGCAGGCATCAGCAATGTAGCCATAGGTCATAAACAGGTGACAATATTATTAATATTGTCTCAATTATCCGACTTTTCGGGAAGGTTTCTGCATATATTTCTTTTTCCTAAAGTTCAAAAATAGTTAATTAAATTCCCGGATTATCCGATGTTCTATCAGCATACAAGGATATTTTCCTATCTTTGCAATAGGATTACGTTATCAAGGACAAAATGTAGTTTTAAAATTTAATAGAATGGGCAATATCAAAACAAAACAAAAGAATATTTCTTCTCAAAAGCAGAAGAATAAAATCAATCCCTCAAAAATTGATGATGGGAAAAAATTTGTATTGTCTGATGTATCCAAAGAAGAACTAAATAAAAGAAGAATTCCAGTATATCCTTACCTCCTCTAAATGTTAGAAAGCGCATATCCATTCTTCTTCATCCAAAAAGATGAAGGGAATGAGGATGGACTTCTATCTATATTATTATACAGATTCAAATCCGCTAAGTCGAATTTAGTTTATATTGTCAGGGTAGAGCAATACGAATGCAATATCTATGCAGTAAAGTTCTATCAGAAAAATCATAGATTATCTCATAATAAGTATAGGATAATGACCAATACCTTCGAACCGAGAAGGATCATTAATACCTGTATTAATATAATGCTCTCTATCTACGAAAAAAATCCCAAAGCTTCATTTGGTTTTATTGGAGCCAACGGTTTTAATGAAGATACGAAGTGTACCAAAAGATACAGAGTCTATTCAAGAATTGTAGCAACCTACTTTAGCGACAGAGTTTTCTATCACAAAGAAAATATAGAGAAGAGTGCATATATGCTCATCAACAATATAGCATTAAAAGAAAATCCCGACTTTATTCAACAAATCGAGAATTTCTTTATTAATCAATATGATTATTTTGAATAATTATTATTCGTACTAATAAGTCAGACGAACACCTGCTTGTATGTTGAAGTTAAACGGATTCTCTTTACGTATAGTTTGTATGTCGGAGCCATCATTGAAATAATAAGCAACACCCGGTTCCACATAGATACCCAAACGCTTCGTTGCATTGATCTGTGCACCTACACCACCGGATACCGAGAACTGCAAAGGCTTCACTGTTTCTTTTTCAGAGCCAAGCTTTCCATAAACGCATTTCTCAACCATACCTCCGCCGGAGACATAAAGAGTGACAAGTTTCTTATCCAGGAAGTTCCAGTTGGCACGCAACGGAATACCGATATAATGTAGTTTCTGCTCTATCTGTTGCTCTTCACCTGCCAGTTTTGCATCCGAAGAAAGCAGCGTATAAGTCAGTCCTGTCTCAAGAGAGAATCCCTTAGCTAAACCTTTACGAACGGACAATCCGAAAGAAATAGGTTGATGATGTTTAATATCAACCACCTGTTTTGCCTGACGCAGGTAAGGTACTCCATCTTCAAAAACCAACGTCTGGTCATTAGGAATTGTCTCCATCAAACCGTTGGAAACAGAAAACATACTCACACGGGACATATAGGCATGAGATCCGGCACCTACTTCTGTCGAAGCACCTCCTGAATTTCCTACCGAAAGTCCCATTGACCATGTTCCCTTTTGAGAAGATCTTTTTTCTGTCGGAATATGAAGTTTGTCTTTACCGGAGGGGCGGCGCGGTCTGTTATTCAATCGCTCTGCATCTTGTGACTGTCCCTGACTGGCATTTGTATTTTCTACCTGCTTCGGTTCATCTTCTACATTTTCAGTCTCTCCTTTCCCTTTTACATTCTTATCCTCCTCACTCAAAGAGTCCTCTCCATTTCCTGTTGAAGGTTTATTTTCATTACCGATCCCTAATGGATCTACACCTGTTTTCTGCTCCGTATGATTCCTGTTGACTTTCGCCAAACGGTCTACGCGAGCTACCGGCCGTAAGACAGGTTCCACAGCAGTTCCCTGCATATCCGGTTGTTGCACACCCGGCAATGCATCGGGCGTGGAAGCCAATGCAGGAGTTTGTATATGACGTATTTCATCCGCAGCAGGTGTCCCTAGAAAATACAGACTTACTGACGAAACGACAGCTAATATTATAACAGCTGCAGCAGCCATCATCCATTTTCGATAAGGATATATTTTCTTCTCCACAGGAGGCATAAGTTCTTTCTCCAGTTGTTCCCAACCGGAAGCAGGCGTCGACTCGGAATAATCCGCGAGCTTCTCCTTCAACTTATTCATCCACAATTCTTTCTCTTCCATCTCTATCTATCCATTATGCGTTATCCATTCTTTTACTCTTTTTGCTAATACACTCTTCGCACGAAACAGTTGCGAAGCCGAAGATTTTTCATTGATACCTAATACCTGTGCGATTTCTTTATGCGATTTGTCTTCAAATGTATAAAGGTTGAACACGGTACGATACCCGGCGGGTAATTCTTCAATAAACTGCATCAGTACTTTTTGTGGAATCGCTTCCACATCGGAAGCATCCGGCTCTTCATACTCTTCGGGCAACTCTTCCAAAGGTGCCGACTGATTGATTACATCATTCTTCCGAAGATACTGCAAAGCAGTGTTGACCATCACCCGATCCATCCAGGCCCGCAAGGAACCCTCACCCCTCCAGGTGAACTTATCGAACGAATCGAATATCTTTAAAAAACCGTCGTGAAGCAGATCCTGGGCTGTATCCCGGTCACCGGTATAACGTAGACAGATGCCAAGCATACGCCCCGCATACTGTTCATACAGTTCCTTGCGGGCCCGGTTATTACCCAGCCTACATTGTTCCGACAACTCTATTTCTTCCATTCTCTTATACACGTGTTTACCTTATAAATGCAGCAAAGATAGAAATACTGCACAGAGAGAACAACTCTTTTATCACTTTTGTTTCTTTAACAGATCCGAATGCAATATTTTCTATCCCCTTGCATTTTTACTACAGAAAACATAAATATTATAAAATCTAAAACCTAGTAAGTATATGAAGAAATTTAAATTCATTGCCTTTATCTTTGCTATTATGACTACCATGCCGATTCTCCAGTCATGCTTGGACGACGATGACAGTTCGTCCGATCTTCTGGTTATCAGCACCATTAATATGATTAGCCAGGATAGCAAGGAATTTTATTTCACTTTGGATAATGGGAAAAAGATGTATCCCAGCAACTCGCAAGGATGGAACAATAAAGATTGGGTGGAAGGACAACGAGCTTTTGTGATATTCAACGAGCTGGAAGAGCCTGTGAATGGATATGACCTTAATATTCAGGTGAAAGGTATCAATCCAATCTTAACCAAAGACATCGTCACAATGGGTGAAGATGACAACGACGAAGAGAAAATCGGAGATGATAAGATCAACACGACTTATATGTGGATCAATAAGGATAATAAATATCTGACGATTGAATTCCAATATTACGGAACACATAGTGAAGATAAAAAACATTTCCTGAATCTGGTGATTAACGACAAAGAAGAGACAGTTCCCACTGCTGACGAAGACAATGCAGAGGACGAATATATTAATCTGGAATTCCGTCATAACAGTGAAGGAGATTATCCTCAACGTTTGGGTGAAGGATATGTGTCTTTCAAACTGGATAAAATAAAAGAGCGGATGGAAGGAAAAAAGGGATTGAGAATTCGTGTTAACACCTTATATAGTGGGGTGAAAACTTATGAAGTAAAATTTCCTTAGATTACTAATCTAATATGAACATGCGAAACACACTCTTTTTTAATATAATATATTAATTACGCAAGAGGGGGCGGTAGTTGTGAAACTGCCGCCCTTTACCTATAAAATCATATACACACCTGCATCTTTTCCATTCATACGCCCAGTCAAGAATGCTCCTGATTATATGGTTAGAAATCATTCCTGCCACATTAGAAAAGATAAGCAGGAATTCTCTAATTCACTATAACAAACATTGTATGGCCTGCAAAGTAAGCATTTCTTTAGGGACCGCTGCCTTTATTTCTTCTTTCAGGACGCACAGCAGGCTGTGACGGATAAAATCTCTATTTGTCACCAGCACCACTTGTCGCGTAGGCCGGGGGATGGCAAACGGACGCACTAACTGTCGCTGTTCTTCCGTCAATTGCGCCACTGCCAGTTCGGGAATAAAAGTGATGCCTTTTCCGCTTTCTACCATTCGCATAAAAGTTTCCATACTTCCCAGACGATAAGCTATCTGGCTGACCTTCACCGCCTCCATCTGACAAAAACGGACAAGTTGGTCACGGAAGCAATGTCCTTCGTCCAGGAGCCAAAGATGTTCACCTGTTATATCGGAAGTACGGATCACTTCATGCTTGAAAGAGGGCTCTTTCCTTGATACATATGCGTAGAATTGCTCATAGAAAAGAGTTTCTTCTGTCAGGAATGTGTCTTCTAATTTACTGGCAATAATCCCTGCGTCCAAATCTCCGGCGTGCAAAGCTTGCTGAATATCCTGTGTTTTCATTTCTGTGACACGAATATCCAGTTCCGGGTATTTTTCCATTAGTTGAGGGAAAAAGCGGGGAAGCAAATAAGGAGCAATAGTTGGCAATACTCCCAAGCGGAATACACCGGACAATGACTGTTTATCTTCACTGATTATTTCTTTTACTTGGGCTGCCTGTGCCAGAATCACACGAGCCTGATCTATCACTTTCCGCCCGATGGCTGTCGGACAAACGGGCTGTACCGTTCTATCGAACAGTTTTACTCCCAGTTCATCTTCCAGTTTCTGAATCATGGCACTCAAAGTGGGTTGCGTCACACGGCAATATTCGGCTGCCCGTGCAAAATGCCTGAACTGGTCTACAGCCAGTATATATTCTAATTGTTGTATCGTCATCTATCAAATCATATTAAGTTATAGATTTCATCTATGCAAAGATAGAAATTTTCAGTTTGACAACAAGCATTTTCCGCCTTATCTTTGCAGTACAGAAAAAAAGAAAACGAGTATAAATCATTAAAAATAAAAAGAATATGAAAACTTTAGAATTTATCAAATTGAACGAATCGGGAGCAAACAACGTAGTAGCATCTTTGCAACAACTATTAGCAGACTTCCAAGTATATTACACCAATCTCCGCGGGTTCCACTGGAATATCAAGGGACATAATTTCTTTGTTCTCCACAGTCAATTCGAAAAGATGTATGATGACACAGCTGAAAAGGTGGATGAAATTGCAGAACGTATCTTAATGTTAGGTGGCACTCCGGCCAATAAGTTCAGTGATTATCTGAAAATGGCAGGCATCAATGAAGTAGATAAAGTGAGTAACGGAGATGAAGCATTGAATAGTATCCTTCAGTCTATCAGCTATCTGATTGGTGAAGAACGTAAGATCTTGTCCATCGCTTCTCAAGCCGGAGATGAAGTTACCGTTTCGATGATGAGCGATTATCTGAAAGAACAGGAGAAGTTGGTTTGGATGTTGGTTGCCTATAATAACAAGTAAAATTTAAATAAAAGGTTTAGGTTTTAAGTCAAAAAGAGAGGATATTCCCATAAAAAGGTATATTCTCTCTTTTTTGCATTTCTTCTCTCCAGAATTAAAAACATTCGTCAAAGAGTTTCTGCATTTGTGCGTATTTGCCATCTGTATCTTCGACCTCCATACGTAGTTTTATCATTTCCTTTTTCATTTGTTTAATGATAGGGGCATATTCTTTCTCATTGTACACATTATGATCTTCTTTCGGATCTTTTTGTAAATCATAAAAGTCCCATACCGGTTTAGTCGCTCTCTCCTGCCCGTCCGTCATATCTAATGGATCACCATAATAGAAAACAAGCTTATAACGTTCGTTACGAATCCCCATATGAGCAGGACGAATAGTGTGGTGCGTCCAATAACGATAATAAAAACTCCTGCGCCAGTCATCCGGTGTCCGCCCGCAAAGATTATCCACGAAGCTGCGTCCCTGCATTCCTCCTGACGGGTTCACTCCGGCAAATTGTGCCAACGTCGGAGCAAAATCGATATTTAAAATCAAATCTTTCACTCGCTTTCCGGACGGGAGCCTCTTCGGATAACGAATCACAAACGGCATGCGGGCTGCTTCCTCATAAAACATACGTTTATCGAAAAATCCATGCTCTCCCAAAAAGTAACCTTGATCGGAAACATATACCACAATCGTATTATCCGCTATCCCCATATCATCCAAAGCCTGCAAAAGTTTACCTATATTATCATCCACCGTGGCTCCGCAACGCAGATAATCTCTTATATATTTCTGATAGATAGTTTTACGGGCCGCCGCACGTTGCATACCTTGAGTAGAAAAAGGCAATCCGGGATAACGGCACCACCATTTGTCAGGATCGGCAGAAGCCAGTTCCCATCTTCTTCCTATTTCTTCCAATTTTTGTCCGATGAATCCTCTTCCATTAGTTTCCGGTCCCCAATCCATCAGATTCTCGGGCTCGGGAAATACGATTCCGTCGTACAGATGCTCCATTCTAGTTGGATAATCATACGGCTCATGGGTAGCTTTAAAATGGCAACACATCAGAAACGGCTGCTTCTTCTCCCTGGCTTTCATCCATTCTATCGCTTTCTCCGTCACAATATCGGTAGAGAATCCCTGCACACACTCACCGAAATTACGATTGCCCGGCCACGGATCGGAACTATTGATAAACAACGGATCGCGATATACTCCTTGATCGTAAAAAATTGAATAATAATCAAATCCTTGCGGCTGGGATTTTAAATGCCATTTACCGACCAAGCCTGTTTGATAGCCTGCCTGCTTCAAGATAGTAGCAATGGTAGGCAACGAAGTGTCCAACGAATCGGCTAATGTATAGACACCGTTTTTATGGCTATAAGCTCCTGTCAGAATAGAAGCGCGACTTGGCGATGAAATAGAATTTGTACAGAAACAATTATCCAGCACCACTCCCTCGGAAGCTAAACGACGAATATTGGGATTATGCGCATAATCAGCCAATATTCCTCCATAAATTCCCCATGCTTGCGCTGTATGGTCATCACTTAGGATGAAGAGAATATTCGGACGTTCGTCCCCTGCTATTTTTATATCTGTCTGAGCACATATTTTTCCGTTCATACAGGCAGCCAGCACGCCCAGCACAGACAATGAAATTTTTTTGTCCATAATGTATTTTAGTCCAATTTAAAAGTATATTTCGCAATCAGAAACGAAATCGAATAAATAAAAACTACTTTTTTATACTAAATTACCCCCTTGTTACAATATCCGTAACAAGGGGGAATCATATTTCAAATGTTTTAACTCATATTGTTTTTTTGTTACAATTTTATCATCTCCCCTACAAACTCAAAGCCCATAGTAAGTGCCGGAGATGAAGCACTCTCCGCTATATTAAGTACTCCCTTAATTGTATACTTTTGGGTCGCTTCATCGTATTGAATAGTAAATGATCCCGGATTCGAAAGATCTACTTGCTTGTCTTTATCAACCCCCGTAAATCCTACCGCTCGGATGTCTGCCTTGGAATACTCACCGGGAAGTAAAACCGTCGTATTTAGCGCTATTCTAAGAGTATTATTTGTAGTATTTCTATCAAATAAAATCAACAGTAAATAATCGGTTTGAATTTGATATCTTGCCATTATAGATTCGAAAAACAGATCTGTATCGGGCGTATCTTTTGCCTCTATTCTGAGTTCTGTTGAAACTCCACTGCCGTCATTCGCTATTATTTCAATAACAGCCGTACCGGAGGCCAAAACCTCAATGATACCATTCTCCAATGAAATGACCTCATCGCCTTCCTTCAAATTATAAAATACAGATTTATCCTCCACATTATCCGGCAATACAACAAGGGTAGCATTCAAATCGTAAGTATCACCGACTACCAAGTCCAGAACTCCCATTCCATCCGCTACAATAATTTCTTCCACTCTTACCTGATAATCTACGGCTACTCTGTATTTGGATTGAAATCGTGCTATATTTGCATTATCTACCAGAGTGACCGTCAGTTCTGCTTCACCAGAGGCAATACCCGTAATTACTCCTTCACGGTTTACTGTGAAAACGTCCTCGTTACTTGAGCCAAACCGAAATGAGTATTCCTCCAGATTACCAGCATTATCCGGAATAACGCTAACACGCAGAGCAGTGGTAATTCCTACTTCATCAAAAACAATATCCCCCTCTTCGGTTATATACTCATTTTCGACAGAAATCCCGGTAACAGGGTTTTCCACCACCTCTACCTGACTAATTTCATCGTCATCACCGCAAGCCGCACATATAACAGCCGCAGCAAACATTAAATATAATAATTTTTTCTTCATATTTACTTCATTATAAATCGATTGATCTGCCAATTATTCGGGACAGCGTACACCCTCCACCCAGTTAAGAGTCTTATTTATATCCCAGCCATTTCCGGTCCAGTCTCTGACAACATCGCCTTCACCTTCATTAAATCTCCAGTAAGCAATCATATCCTGATAATTGTCCGGAGATATATAGCACATATTATTCTGAATCTCGCTCTGTGTCAAAGCCTTTTTCCATACACGAACTTCACTTATGACTCCGTCCAAATAGCGGGAATCCAGCGAAGAGCCAATACAGAACCTGCGTTTATCTGTCTTTCCACACAAGGTAATAGGACCACGCGGAGCATCTACCTGTCCGTCCAATTCACCATTCACATAAAGCTTAATGCTAGAACCGTCGAACACAACTGCAAGATGATACCATTTATTCACTTCGAACTCCGTCTTGCCCGTGACAGGATAGCCACCTCCGGCCAATTGAATCTGATTCGGCTTAATAGTAACATCACCAAAGCGCAATAGAAATTCTTCCTCCACTCCCATTACAGTACTAATATACGGATTTATGGCAGCGAAGTTGTTCACCTTAACTCTCGCCTCCATCGTGACTTGCGGCACACTCGCCAACGCAGGATCATCCTCAAAAGCAAGCTTCATGTTAGTCCGGTAAAGAGTGGCAGCCTTAACTACCATCACTTGATTCAATACAAGATAAATCGTTCGGGAAGATTCCATAACAGGCATATCACCAGTCACATTCGTAATAGTTATAGGCACACAATAGATAACCCCCTCTTCAAAATTAGTAGTTCTCAATAAAGAAAAGATCAATTGTTCTGAAATATTCTCACCTGCTTTCAGCACAATTTCGTCATTGGACAACATATAATCTTCAACAGGAACAATCTTATATTTCTTCCCATACTCCGCATTGTAACCCTCCAGCTTATCCGGATCCACTTTGACTTTAATCAGTTGATCCCCCATTGCCTGGCAAGAAGCCGAAACTGTCACACCAATGTCAGCCGGACCATCCACTGTATATTTAACAGTAGGAGAATTTTCAGTGCCGGTAAAGTATAAAGCATCTTTCAATGGTTCCGCATTTGTACAAGCAAACAAAACGGCCCCCCATAACATAATCAATAATAAATATTTTGTCTTCATATCTTTTCTGCTTTTTAGATATTATTTCTTCGCAGGATTCATTATCTGGATAGCCTCACGAAGATATTTATATTCAACATCCGTATGGTTATACTCATATTCCATATGGTAACTTCCAATCCCTCCCTTATGCTGTTTTTCCGTTATTTCTTCCGGTTGCCAGCGTGCCATTCCAAGCAAAGAGGGAATCGTGCCTAGTTCCGGATCTTTATATCCGGCTCCTCCCGTTGACCAGAGGCTCTCAAAATTTTCTGTAACTATAAAACGTTCTGGGCTAATATGTTTACTCACCGTATTAAATCGATATTGCAAAGAAGAAGGAGCAGTTGTACCATATGCCTGGGCAATTGCATAATTTGCATATTTCCATCCTTCTTCCGTGATTTTCTCTATATATCCGTCCACACAGATGAGCTTATCCTCTCCCAAATTAGCACGCATTTCTCTCAATAAAGTAGTCATATTCACCGACTTATTGAATAAGTCACCACTGCTACATTCATGGTCGAAATCAACTCCATCATACCCATATTTGAACACACTGTCGGCTACCGCCTTCGCCACAGCAGGAATATTCTCCGCCACATTCTCAAAATTACCGGGGAAGTTGGACATATTATGAGAAAATATAGTAAATGTCACCTTGGTTCCATATACCTCTTGCACATATTTCAAATCCTCCATCTGCGCTTGAGTCAAGCTATGCCATGTTCCCCAAATAGAAACCACGTCTACACTGTCAGGCAAGTTACGCAGATATTTTACAGGAGATGTTCCGGCTGCCTTCCAGCCGCCAAACCATCCAAAAGCCAACTGATGATCTGACTTTTTATAGGCTCGCAGATTCTCATAATATTGGGCATCTTTCACAACAGGCACTTGGAGCGATATATTTTCTATCTCCGTATCACATGCCACCATAACCATAGCCAATACGAAAAGTCCAAAGACTCTATTCATTATCTTATTCATAGTAATAAAATTAGATACATAATTATTTCTTATCCCACCACAACTTTACATTTCCATAGTCCTTGCCACCAAGAAAATCAGTTACGGCCTTATTTACCTCTGTTGTATTCGTATCATATTCCGTAGACGGAAGCGGAATACGACGAGGACCGGAAGCGTCCACTTGCCCTGAACTGGCATTTGTTCCATACAAGTTAAACAGTTTCGGATACCCGGTCCGACGATATTCGCTCCAAGCCTCCTGACCTTCCGGAAACATAGCGATCCATTTCTGCGTGATAATACGCTCGAGTTTCTTTTCATCACGATCAACAGCATTCCATGCAATAGTAATTGTTGAAGCTGCCACCGCACTACCTGTTGTTCCCGAGGGCGCAGTGAACGGCACAGGTTTATATTCATCACCTCTTGTCAGATAATCACCCAAGGACACTCCCCACTGCTCAAAAGACTTCGTAATACCTGTATTATATAGTCCTTCCATTTCACCGCCCATATTCCAACCATGAAGCCTTCCTTCCGCACGCAAGAAATAAACCTCCGCAGCACACATCCACTGAACGGGTGTCTCTGCAAATATATTCGGAGCCGACAACTTAACGTAATTCGTCTTATTAGTAATATTCACCCCTAATCGTGCCCCATGAAGCTTATCACCAACTTCACCATATTCCGATTCTTGGAAATATTTGGAAAGACGAGGATCATTGTACCCCTTCATTATAGACTCAATATCAGCTCCCATTCGTACATCCTCATAATTATCCCAGCAAATCTTCAAAGGATGAAATACAGAGATCCCGTTTCCCGACTGCAACAGGGCATTTTCCGCATTTTCCGTAATCACTCCATTCTTAACTGCTTCCTCAGCTAACTTTCGTGAAGTTTTTCCATTCACCTCAAATCCCTCCACATAACAGGTACGCATAGCCAAACGCAGTTTTAATGAATTCGCGAATTTCAACCACCTCGTGAAATCACCTCCATATACCAGATCATATTTACTCAAAGGCTTACTTCCCGGATGAACAGCGACATAATCCTGCAATTCTGCTATAGCCTCATCAAGATCTTCGAAAAAAGATTTATAGATATCTTCCTGTGAATCATAAGGAGTTTCCAAGCCCCCGTGTCCAAACTGCAGATAGGGCAAAGGACCATATATATCCGTTATCCGATGCATAGCAGCCACCTTTAATATTTGTGCCACCGCATAAGCTTCCGGAAATTCATCCTTGCCATTATCACGAATTTGTTTCCATGCCGACATCACATTAGTAAATGCGACCTCGAAAGCAACGTCATTCCATTTATCATACCGCAAGTTATAATGGCAAGCAGAATTCGATCCCCACGTACCGATGGGTGTCATGTATCCTGAATGCATATCGCCGCATAAGTTTTGAGCGCGTTGAAATTGATTAGCGTCCACATCACTGGTCGGTATAACATCCATCTGCATAGCCGGAAAGAAATTCCCTATTTTCATCAATCCGACCAGCATATATTCCGGGACCTCTGTAGGATCGGTATTCCACTCTTTATAATTATCCGTACACGATGAAGCAATCAACATAGCCGCTCCTAACGTGCATACCATATGTCTTATTTTTCCTAATCTTTTCATTGTATTATTCCTTTCTGGTTAGTTAATATTGGAATTTCACACTAAACCCGATGCTACGTACACTTGGTTGCATAAAATAATCAAACCCTTGATAATATGTACCCGTAGAGGCCGATAATTCCGGATCAAAAGGTGCCTTATTATGAAACATGAACAGATTCTTACCAATAAGCGACACTGTTAGATTTTGTATCTGATTGCCAAACCATTTTGTTGGAAATGTATACCCTAAAGTTGCTTCTCTAAGCCGTACATTTGTCATACTATAGACATAATTCGCCAAGACTCCGGTCGCCCCATTACCAAGTACATTATAGTAATCTTTTGCTGTCACGCGGCCACTATTAAGATTCACTCCACCATTATCCCGTACTATAGCCGATGTTTTAGAAGTTCCATAGTAATCCATTTTAGCTTGTGTAGCAGACACGCCTACTCCACCAATACGAGCATCAATCAGGAAACTAAGATTAATGCCTTTCCAGCTGAAACTGTTATTCCATCCCCAATTGAATCGTGGTGCCGCACTACCGGCTTTTATCCAGGTATTCGGGTCAGCCTCAATAGCACCCGTATTTGCGTCAACTTTAATGTTGCCTAAATAGTCAATCTTCAACCCAGTTACATAAATATCACTCAGAGTACCTCCCTCTTTCACTATCATTTTATAGCTTCCTTGCGGATTGAAAGGTTCTATCTCTGTAATGGAAATGGGTTCTCCTGTAATTGGATTGGTAGCACCACCGGGTAACAGATAAACAACCTTATTACGATTCATAGTAAAAGTCAGATTCGAGTTCCATTTTACAGGGCCAAGATTAGCGTCAATACCCAAACGCGCTTCAATACCCCAGTTATTTACCTTACCGCCATTCAACATATAGTTGCTATAACCCGTACTCGGCGGCATTGTATAATTAATGAACTGATTGTAAGTATTACTATTATAATAGGTGAAATCAATATTCAACAAATTCTGAAACATTCTCAAGTTCATACCGATTTCAACAGATTTTGTGCGTTCAGGCTTCAGATCCGGATTCAATAATCTGGAGGAAGTGTTGACGATACCATCTTTCACGGTATAGGTGGGCATTGTAATCTGCCGCATCGGCGGATTACCCACTTCACTGTAAGAAGCTCTGAACTTTAAAAAGGAAATATATGCTTTTGACAAATCAAACATCTCACTGACAACTGCAGATACACCTACCGATGGATAAAAGAAACCACTTTTCTCATTATCCGTATTTGCTAAAGTAGAAAACCAGTCATTGCGGGCAGTTAAATCCAGATATGCCCAACTCTTATACCCCAACTGGAAAGTCGCAAAAACAGCTTGATTATTATCTATATATCCCGCTTGTTCAGCCTTGGTATTTGCACCATTTTTACTTATATTGTTAAAAGAGAAAAAGTTGGGAACAGTAGCCAGATGTCCCTCATAGTTCGTCATTTCATAGGTTTGATGATTAAAACTGGCTCCCAAGTTTGCTGTAATTCCCCAATTCTCCCAACGTTTATTAATCTGTGCCATGACATCTCCATAGGTATTCTTATATCCAGACTTCATGTTCATATAATTACCATATTCAGATGCAAACAATTGGTCGGAAGAGGCCGCAATTTTACGTTCATATATATCATTGCTATTGTCTACGCGCATACGGCCAACCACATTCATCCAATCAAAAACTTTATAATTCAAATTAGCCGAGAACATGTAGCGAGATTTATGATTACTCATATTCTCACGATTCACAATCCAATACGGATTTTCTATTGCAAATCCCTGATTACCATAAGGCCAGTATTGCACATCATAATATTTCTCACTATTATAACGTTCATATACCTTATATTTATTCAAATCATCTCCCCTGGGCATGAGGTATAATGCAACAAGTGGGTTATGATATTGCCCCTGCGACATCATATTATTATCATTGGTAATCACATAAGAGGCACTCATATCCAATGTCAACTTATCCTTAATTAATTCAGTCGTATTACGCAATGTAAAATTATACCGGTTATAAGTATTATTAGGTATAATACCACGCGCATTAGTCGATGCTACAGAGAAATAAGTCTGATTGCGGTCATTGCCTGCTGACAAACCTAACGAGTTAGTTTCTGTGAAACCTGTTTGAAAGAAATCTTTAGGTTCCCATGTCGCATCCTTTTTAGCTCCCCAGCTAGCAAACTCACCTTCTAGCGATCCATAAGTCGTCTGAAACTCCGGCATTACCAATGGACTCATGAACTGAGTATCGTTAGAATAATTAATTCTCAACTTCCCCTCTTCTCCTTTTTTTGTTGTAATCAACACAACACCATTGGCACCCTGCGAACCGTAAAGCGCAGCAGCCGCTGCACCTGTCAATACAGACATCGATTCAATATCATCCGGGTTTATACTGGAAATCCCATCACTATCTCCTCCATCTGCATTCTCATAAAAGTTTTTTTCCTGATTAGAACGCATAGAAGCCATAGGAATACCGTCAATTACATACAAGGCATTGTTATCATTTGTGATAGATTTCAAACCGCGCATCACAACACGGGTAGAACCACCAATACCAGACGCACTTTGGTTAATAGTCACCCCGGCAATCTTACCAGCCAGACTATTCATGAAACTAGCATCCTTTACAGTAGTAAGATCAGCAGCTTTCATTTCTTGCACATTATAGGTCAATGATTTCACTTCGCGTTTAATACCCAAAGCGGTAACAACCACCTCATCCAGCACTTCATTATCCGGACGCATGGTTATACTGTAAAAGTCCTTTCCGGAAACAGGTATCAATTGAGTGGCATATCCGATATAAGAGACTTTCAAAGTAGAATTACTCAAAGCAGACATTGAGAAATTTCCATCCAAATCGGTAATGGTACCAGTGTTAGTACCCTCTACTGCAACATTGACACCAATCAAAGGTTCTCCCTTCTCATCAACAATTTTTCCTTTCACCGTCTTTGTAGTCTGAGAATTTGTTCCCTTTTTTTCAGGAACAATCATAATATACTTATCAGTCAATTTATAAGAAAACCCTGTTCCTTTCAAAATTGTTTTTAGCGCAGTCTCTAACGGTTGGTTTACTATATTCAAAGATAATTGTCGTTTATCTGAAAGTTGTGATTGATTGTAAGCAACGGATAATTTAGACTGTCTTTCGACTTCCGACAATGCCTTTTGTAAAGTGATTTCTGCATTTTTTATAGTAATACGAATATTACTTTGGGCAAATGCTGTTGTTTGTAATATAAACAAACAGCAAATAATTATTGTACTTTTAGCTGTTTTTAGATATAAATTCATATCTTCGTAGCGTTTTTAGTGTTAAACTCATAATATTAATTCCATCAAAAATCTAGTATTTTACATTTTAATACTAAAAAACTTATTTCATATCCGGAACCAGGCGGCATCCTCGTTCCGGATACTTTTTTACATAATGATATATTTTAAGGTTAAACAATCGAGCTTCTTATTCTATTTCACAGTTTTCATATAGCAAACATTTTTATCTATTTTGTAAGTAAACTTTCCAGTCACTTCTTTCATCACCTCCATTATTTCTCCAATATCCGTATTCTTGCTAAAACTAAAGTTATATTCATCTGTTGTAAATAACTTCGTATTATATTGGAAAGTTATGTCAAAACGCCTTTCCAAAGTCAGCAGAATCTCTTCCATTGTACTTCCACGAAATACAATCTGTCCTCTCTGCCAAGCTGTTACATCTTCCAGATCAGCTTCTTCAATTTTACTTTGAGCTGTCTTTCGATTATAAACTACCTGTTGCCCCGGTCTCAAAATATAAGAATGATCCGATTGTTCATAGTTCACTTTTATCTTGCCTTGAATCAAAGTTGCAACAATTTCCGAATCTTCAGGATAAGCAGCTACATTAAATTCTGTTCCCAAGGCAGTTACAGACATATTGGCAGATCGCACAATAAATGGTTTATCCGGATCCTTCTTAACTTTAAAATCGGCTTCTCCTATTAGATAAACAGTACGAGTATCTCCTTTAAATGCATCCGGATAGAGCAATAACGTTCCGGAATTCACATGAACCCGGCTACCATCCGGTAATTCAAACTCATATGTTTTTCCATCAGGAATATATTGCTCAATCATCGCAGCCGTTTCCTCTTTAAAAGTATTCTTTGTTAACCAAAATGTACCGGATACCGTTACAACAAACATTGCGACTGCTGCCGCATATTTCCAGGGAAACAACCGATACCGCTTTTTAGTGCCGGCAGATACTCCGACTTTATCATATACATTCTCTAAAGAAGTCCATGTGCCTGCATCAACTTTGCCTTCTGTTTCTTTCCATAATGTACTCAACGCTATATCTTTCTCATCAGCATGCTCCTCGTCTAACAACCATTGATGTACTTCTTTGGTTACATTCTCGCTATGCTCAGAAGCGGTGAATACATTGATAATTTTTTGAATATAATTCTTCATTTTAGATTTGCCTTATATAATATAGACAACTAGCTAAAACGGACTACTCAACTGAAATAGAAAAAAAATGCGATTAAGATGACTTTTTTTAATTCTTGTAGTGCAAGATAGATGTGGCGTTCCACTGTACGGATAGAAAGTTGTAGTTTATCAGCAATCTCCTGATTACTCATACCGTTTTGCCGGCTCATAGAAAAAACTTTTCTGCGTTGTTCCGGCATATTATCTAAAGTAAGTTTTATCAGAAGTTGTAGTTCTTTTGCATAAAGTTTATCGTATATATCAAATTCAAAAGAAGGAGAATCTTCCTGGGACAATTTCTCCTGATAACTAAGTTCTACGGACTGATGCTTCAAAAAGTTATAAATCTGATTACGAGTCATCGTGTAAATATAACTATCCCATGTCTCTTTGTTTTCCCAGATTTCCGGATTATCCCACAGTTTGACAAATATATCCTGAGCAATATCTTCAGCATCTTCTTCCGAACGTAAAATCTTCCATGCAAAAGCCTTTACCTTCGGAAAAGTAAGAATGAAAAACTGCTCGAATTTTTTCTTCTTTTCTTGTTCACCAATATGTGTCATCAGAGATTTTCGGCTATTATCGTTTTAATACGGAAGTCAAAAGTAGATACTTTTGCACAAAAAAACAAATAATAGGAACATAAAAACGGATTTACCAGCAAACAATAAAGAAATCCCAAATAGTAAGAAACCGTGTCCAAAAGACTCTGAACACGGCTTCTTATTTTTAAGTCAAAACTACGAATAAACTGAAAGGATCAAGGACAAGGTACCTCAGTCATCCATTCTATATTACCACTTCCTTGTTTTACAGCAGTATGACCATGCCCGGTATAATCCTTACACTCATCACTCATGTCATCCAGTTTCCAATATCCTTCCAATCCTTCACTGTCCACTTCTACAAAACAACGATGAAGCGGATTCTTTAATTCGGAAGATGTCAATGCCCTTGTCCAGAAACGTGCCTCGCTCACAGAACCTTTCAAATAGAAACCGTTTTGTACTCCCGGTGCAGCTCCGATGTAGAACTTATCCGACAATGAAATCGGATTTGCATATTCAGCCTGCACAAACAAAATTCCATCAATATACAAAGACAAGGTATTATTCTCAAACACTCCGGCTACATGATACCAAGCATTCTTTTCGAGCGTATATCCCAACTTACCGGCATAGACAGACCACCCTTTCGTCGCAAACATAAAGACAGGCACATCTCCTTCACCACCTACACGGTCAGGAGTTCCGTCTACAAAAATCCATGTACCTTTCTCTGCATTCTCTCCTACAGGGAAACCTATGATACTCATCAGATTACCTCCATAGTATTTAGGGAATTCCCATAAACTTACTCTTGTCTCGATAGTAAATGCACTCATATTCTGAAATCTGCTGACATCATTATCCTTAAAGTTTATCTTAAAATAATTCTGTCCGTTCAGTTTAGGAACATTTACAAGTAACTTTCTATTGACTATCACATACAAAACATCACTTCCCGGCAAACTAGGATAATCCTTATTTTTACTAACCAATTTTACTGGTAACAAAAAATTAACGCCTTTCTGTATGGCATCTATGTCCTTTACTACCAGTTTTACTGCTTCGGAACGATATTTTCCGCTTTCCACCCACACAGAACTGCTTGACAACACACAAGCACCTTCCGGCAGAGTCTTGTAAGACTCTCCATGATCACTATTATAGCGTTCCACCAACGAATTGTCAATCATCAATTCACCTTCGATATTTGAATTTGCAATCAACGAACTGGAAATCGTTATTCCCAGTTCATCGTTATTGTTCGTTGCAGAAAAAGTCGTTATAGGAGTTTTTTCAGCAGCAGTGATATACACAGCTTCCACATCTACGCTTTCATTGCAGGACGTTCCTATAAAGGCAAGGCATGAAAGGCACACAACAGCCAATATATTTTTTGTGAATAAATTCTTCATTTCTTTACAACTTTATAATTGTTATTCTTCGACTTCAACCTCTTCTCCATCTGTTTTATCTTCCAGTGTTTTACCAGCAGGATTCATAATCTGAATCGCTTGGCGTGCATAATAGTAATTATTAGGTGGCACAGGCAAATTCAAATGGTTTCCTTCAGCATATCCGAACTGCAACACATACGCACCGCAACCTGCCACGTTTTTAGGACTTTCAGCAGCATAATGAGCCATTCCCCATAAACTTGGAATATATTCATTGTCATATCTATAATTCACTCCACCTTGTCCAAACGCATTGCCAACCTGACTCACCCATTCACAAAAGATCCTCTTTTCATTCGGAAATCCTTTCCCATAATCTTGCCATCCATCCTGACATCTGTTATTCAGTGAAGATTCGGAACTAGCATTATATGCCTGACCGATAAAATAATCAAAACGGTCCGCATATTCAGCGTCATTCCACTGTCCGTCAACAACCAACAATTTATGTTTACCATTCACATTATATTGCTCATCACACTTAGGCCCCAAATATTTACTCATCACATCAATGAAAGTACGCATCATTTCTGTGGTATAACTATCTCCGCCGAAACTTGGTTCATAATCCAAATCAAATCCGTCCAATCCCCATGTATAAATAGAATCAACCAGATTCTCAGCATATACTATCATCGAATCCAAGTCCTCTCTCCCTTCTCCAGTCGTAGCAAAATATTTGTCCGGCCACATTGTCAACAACACTTTGGTACCTCTGCGCTCTTGAAGGAATTTCACATCCTCCCGATTCTGTTTATTATTCACATATCCCGTAAAGAATGAGACAATATCAAGACTGTCCGGGATACCTCTTAACCGGGTCTGCATGGAAGAAGTAGCAGGACTATAGTTCATCCATGCAAAGAAAATCTTATGTTTCGAGTTCTTGTAGGCAATCAACGCAGCCTCTTCTTCCGGCGTCAATTCCTTATATTTCATTTCCGGCAAAATAGTCGGTTCAGCTTCTATCCAATCGCTACATCCGATAATCTGGGTCACCATAAACAGGCAACACAGAAATTTTATTATCCGATCGTTTTTCATATCCATATAAAACTATTAAGATTATACACTATATTTTTAATTCTGATAAGGTTTATCATTTCTTTTATCCCACCAAAGTTTCGTTCCACCATTATCTGCACCATCGAGCAATTCAGAATTATTCACGGCTTCCTGATACAAATCGGGATAATCTTTCGACAAGTTGGTAGGATAAGGCAATCTTGCCACTTGTTTCTTAGAGTCGATAAGCCCGCCACTATTATTTCTGGCTACCCGAATCACTCTCGGACATCCCGTTCTTCTGAATTCGCTCCATGCTTCTTGTCCGTCAGGGAACAGAGCAATCCACTTTTGAGTAATGATTTTCTCCAACTTTTCATCAAAGCCAGTGGCATCCGCCCAATTCACTGACACTTGTCCCGTACTACTGTCACTATAACTGGAGTTCTTCGGATCAACATAGCCTTTCGGCAAAGTAGTCCGTTTTATGTATGCACTCGCGTCTCCCGCTTTTGCTTGAGTAGCCCCCAAAGGTTGGGAGAAAGCAGTTGCAATTCCATTTTCATACAATGTTTCTGCATCGCCTCCCGCATTCCATCCACGCAAAGCAGCTTCCGCACGCAGAAAATAAACTTCTGCAGCATTCATAAACTGGATAGGCGTACTTGAAGAGACATTTAGATTAGAGAACACCTTATAGTCATTTCCATTGAACATACTACCACATCTGATTCCGTTATATTCTTTAAATCCGGAAACTTCCGATTTGGCAAACCAAATATCCAGACGAGGATCCTCATACCCTTTTAAGTAACCCTCCATGGTTGCCCCCAAACGACTGTCGTTATAAGTATAACAAATCATATACAAAGGATTGACTGTTGCAGAACCATCCACTTTTAACATGGCATTATCCTCATTATCTATAAACACGCCATCTCTTATCGCTTCTTCTGCTTTCTGTTGAGCCATCGTTTGATTCACATACACGATACGAAGAGCCAGACGCAACTTTAAAGAATTGGCAAACTTTACCCATTTTTCAAAATCACCGCCATAAATCTTATCATAACTCACCAATGGTTTGGCACCAGGATTATCTTTGATAAATTCTTTCAATATCCCGATTGCTTCATCCAGTTCACTAAAGAACTGTTCATAAATGACTTGTTGTGAAGTGAACGGAACATTAGAAGCTGGTGCGAAATCCTTATAAGGGACCGGACCATACATATCCGTGATACGGTGCATACCGAATACTTTCAGAATCTGTCCCACCGCAAATGTGGAAGGATTGACATTTCTCTTGGTATAAAGAGTATACCAAGGAGTCATATAATTCTGATAAGCCACAGTATAAGCAGCCGCACACCAGTCAGAATACATGTCATACGTCGTATTATTCCTTCCGTTACTATCAAACATGTTGGAAGCTCCCTGATGTCCGGAAAAGATATCTCCGGCAAGGCTAAACATTTTCTGATAGTTATTGACATCTATATTCTGATCTTTTGTAATACATGGATACATCTGATACTGCATTTGCGTTATCATTGATCCCGTACCCAGGTTATCATACCCTAACTCTTCTTCCGTTACGGCATTGGGATCGGTATTTGTCTCCATGAAATCTCCCGTACAAGCCCCCAACATCCACAAAGAACAAGCAGAAACCAGAAGCAGACTTTTGCCGAAATATCTATTATTTAGTATCATTTTCATCTGTTTGTTAATTTAGTTATAATGTAAATTTAAGACTCACACCGAAGCTTCTCAAGCTCGGCATCAGGAAGTAATCGATACCTTGATAGAAAGTACCCACCGAAGAGGTCAGTTGCGGGTCGAAAGGAGCCTTATTATAAATCATAAACAAATTACGTCCGGTTACGGACAGAGTCAAATCTTTCACAAAGTTCTTGAACAATGGTTTGAAACGATAAGAAAGCGAAGCTTCCCTCAAACGTATATTGGTAGCATCATATACATAATTGGACAATACGCCTGTACCTGCTCCTATTTGAGTATAGTAGGTTTCCGCATCCATCAGCACTCCGTTTACAAGCACACCACCATTGTCACGTGCCTTTGCACTTTGTTCGGATGCACCGAAAGAATCCAGAACAGCTTGTGTTGCAGAAACTACTTTTCCGCCAATCCGGGCGTCAATCAAGAAGGAAAGAGTAAACCCTTTATAACTGAACACATTGTTAAATCCCAAAGAACAATCCGGATTGGTATTTCCCGCATAAATAAGGTTTTCATTGTCCACCATCATGCTCAAAGTATTTGGATTCACATATACATATCCATTTCCGTCTTTCTTCACCGAATTGACATATATATCACCGATAGAACCGCCTTCATCGATATAGTTCCGGAATGAATATGAAAGGCCACCCATGTCAAAATGCGAAACATCCATATTGGCTCCGGTGAACGGATTAGGAATATTTCTCACCAATTCCACAATCTTATTTTTATTGTATGTAACAGTAAGTTTAGGCGAATAATTAAACTCTCCAAACGTCAGGTCGGCATCAATAGAAGCCTCAAGACCTTTATTGTTTACTTTACCGGCATTCACATAGAAGTTGGCATAACCGCTACTTTCCGGTGCTCTGAATTTGAACAACTGGTCGTAGGTGTTAGCATTATAATAGGTGATGTCTAATCCCAGTTTGTTATTCAGGAAGCGGGCATTCAAACCAATTTCAAACGATTGTGTCTTTTCAAATTTCAGGTTATCGATAGGCAGGTCAGGATTAATACTTACACCACCGCCCGGACTAATCGGATAAGACGGAATCGTGATTCCTGCAAGTGACATCGGCACATTTCCTACCTTGGCATACGACAGGCGAAGCTTGGAGAACGTCAATATTTTCTCCGGAACTTTAAAGAACTCTGTCAATACAAAAGACATACCTACCGACGGGTAGAAGAAACTCTTGTTCTTGGTATTGGCTAACAATGAAGTCCATTCGTTACGTCCGGTTACATCAAGGAATATTTTTCTTTTCCAATCCACAGAAGCACTGAAGAACACAGCTTGCGACTTCATCGTTTTACCTTCCTGATATTGGGGTTCCGGAGTCAGGTTGTTCAATGTAAACTTATTGGCTACACTGGCAAGAGGTGCTCCGAATTCCAGTTTGTTAGAATTGGCCGTATAATCGAATGACGCATTCTTAAAGCTGGCACCCGCATTGACTACAAATCCCCAGTCTGATACCGTTTTCTGGAAATTGGCAATCACATCCCCATAATCCTGGATATTCTTTTCCGTCGCCAACAAGTACGAACCTTTATCCGAACTGGAAGCCAGCAACAACAATGTAGAAGCATAATTCTTGATTTCATTCTTCTTGTTATCGCGGTCCGTACGGAAACGGGCACTGATGTTAAACCATTCATTGAACGTATATTTCAAACTTCCTCCAATAATGAAACGCTCATTATGGTTAATGTTGAAATTGCGGTGCGTAATCCAATACGGATTCTGGATACTTCTCTTTTGGTCGCCATAAGGCCAAAACTGAACTGGGAATCCTCTGTCCGCACTGTAACGCTCGTAAGATTTATACTTATCTATATTATCACCGCGAGGAAACAGATAGATCGGTACAATCGGATTATAATAGTCACCCTGCGAAAGCATATTCTGTGCTTTCTTGTTCGTATACATAAAAGTAGCTCCCAAAGAAAGTTTGTCCGTAATGGTATATGTACCATTATAGGAAACGTTGTAGCGGTCGAGGTTGTTGTTATGGACTACCCCACGGGCATTATAAGAAGAAAGAGAAATATAGGATTTATGATTCTCCGTTCCCAACTGTGCCCCGATGCTGTTGGAGAAACTCATGCCTGTGTCAAAGAAATCTGCCGGATCATAATTCGCAGGAGTCTCCAGCTTCGGTCCCCAACTGGAAAATTCATCCGTACGGCTTCCGTACGTATTTTGCAACTTCGGCAAGAGAAGCGGTTGGTAGAAATCGGAATAATGGGAGAATGAAATACGAGGCTTTCCGTCTTTCAGTCCTCCTTGCTTGGAAGTCAACATGATTACTCCATTAGCAGCCTGACCACCATAGAGAGCGGCTGCCGAAGGTCCTGTCAACACAGTCACTTCCGCAATATCCTCCATATTGATATTGGAGATACCGTCACCTTCGTCCACTCCTCCATACTGCGCATTAGAGGTAGCCCCTCTCCGCGGGAAAAGGTCAGGAAGCGGTATACCGTCCAACACATACAATGCATTATTGTTTCCTTCCGCATTTACAGACTTGCTACCACGCATCACCACCTTTGTGGACCCACCGATACCGGAAGCTCCCTGGCTAATTGTGACACCTGCCACCTTACCGTTCAACGCATTCGGAACACTAGCTTCTTTGACAGACATAAACTGTGCATCGCCCAGTTTCTGCACATTATAACTCAACGCCTTATCCGAACGTTTGATACCCAATGCAGTGACAACGACTTCATCAAGCACTGCATTGTCTTCTTGAAGTACAATATTCAAAGTTGCATTTCCCGTAATTGTTACATTTTGAACCGTATATCCCACATAAGAAAATTCAAGGACATCCCCTTTCTTCGTCCTAATCGTAAAATTACCGTCAATATCTGTAATTGTACCGATATTTGAACCCTTTACTTTTACATTTACTCCAATAAGAGGTTCGCCATTCACATCCTTTACTATACCTTTTACCGGAATAGTCGCATCTTCCATTGTTTTTTGCACGAAAGGTTTTGCGGAAAGAATAATCTGTTTATCCACCACCGTATAAGATATAGAAGTACCCCGGAATATTTCATCCAGAATGTCCTGTATCTTGCCGGAATTATTATTCACTGAAACAATGCGGTTCTTCTGAATCGCCTTATCATTATAAAGGAACACATAATCCGAACTTTCCTCTATCTTATTCAGTACCTGTTCAATAGATACATTATTCATCGAAATGACTCCCCGTATACGTTGGGCATAGCCATTTGCTGCAGAAAGTTGCAACACGACTGCAAAAAGTAATGTTAGACTAATCCTCATAACTAAAGGAAGTTTTAGATTTAAAGCATATTTAAAGCATAATGCAATAAATGAATGATTTTTTTTCATACATTTGTAGCTGACTAAAGTTTATTACTAAATGAACTAAGGTGTTGATTCCGGTTAGCGTTTGCGAGACCCTGTACCGTGAATCTTAGATTTGGGAGAAGACAGCCGTTGGTAGCGGCCCTCCTCCCTTTTTTGATTATCAATATGTGTTATATCATAGGCTATTTGTTTTTTCAGATGATTACTAATATAAATCTACTATTATTTTCGTCTTTGTAAATGTATCATCTTCCCGTTGTTCGGGAGTCAAAATTTTCCATTTCAGGTTTGCCGACTTAGCTAAATAATCTAATATCTGCGTCAATGTTTCCGTTCTGAAAGTGGCCCGATAGCTATACTCCTTTCCCAAATGATTATTAAATTCAATATCTACATTGAAATGGCGTTCCAGACGCTTGATAATTTCTTCCAACGAAGCATTTCGGAATATCAACTTTCCATCCTTCCAAGCCACCTTCCCATAAACATCCACTTGGTTTTTCTGCACCTGACGGGTTTGTTTGTCATAAACCAACTGTTCACCGGGAAACAATGTAATCGTTTTTTGTCCGGGAGGCAGTACGTTGACTTTACCTTTTTCCAATACAGTTTCTATGTAGTTATCGTCCTCATAAGCTGTCACGTTAAATTGGGTACCATACACATATACGCTCAATCCACTCGGCGTATTCACATAAAACGGACGCTCCGGTTCTGCCTCCACTTGAAAATAAGCCTCACCAGTCAGTTCCACATTGCGGTTGTCTTTTTTGAAAACAGTAGGATAACGCAACTTACTACCTGAATTGAGCCAGACAACAGAATGATCCGGAAGTTCATAACGCACCACCGTTCCCATGGTAGAAGTAACTTCTGCGTATCTTATTTCTTCTTCCAGCTCTGCAAAATATAAATATCCCAAAATCAATGAAGCCAATAGCAACGGGATGGCCAGAAATGCAGCACAACGTATCAGTTGATTGTGCAGTCTCGTCCTTTTCAGCCCTCTAATCCTCATTTGAGACTGTCGATAAGCAGTTAATGCATCAATCGACTCCATTTCTCTAATATCATCACCCAAAGCTTTCGCCTTGCGGAATGATGCCTCCAGTTCTTTACTATCCATATTTCCTTTTTATAATTGCAACTACATAAATAATACAACCGACTCATTGAAAAGGGACACAAAAACCAATAATTGTTCACAAACTTGAGAAAAAACATCCGCCGGATCTTTTTTGTCGCACATAGAAAAAACTGCAGATGTTTTCCGTTTCATTGGTGTTACAAATTATATCGCCCCGACATATTCAAATCTCACTACATTTACAGAAGGATATGATGCATTTGGCTGTAAAATCAATACACCCTCAATAGTGTATATTCCAGTACCCTCATCATATTTTACAGTAAATGAACCAGGATCGTCAGAATCTAAATTCCGATAACTTCCACCACCCGATATTGTCACATAGGCACTACTCATCTGGTCTTTTGAATATTCTCCCGGCTTCAATTCCGTTGATTTCAAGGTCACCTGTACGCTATTACCGTTATCATCTCTTAATATTAACATCAAATTGCCAAATTGGTATTTAACCGCCCTAGTCAATGTCAAATGAGCATCCGCAGCAGGCATCGTTTTAGTATCCACATTTGCATTTTCACTAAGATTCTTCAAGTTACTTTCCCAAAAAGAAATTTGTTCACCAGTCATTATGGCTTCAAGAATCTGAACTTCTCCCTCTTCTGTCACTTGATTGCCGCAATGGAGCATATAACCATTCTCATATACCATAGTCTTTAATTTCAATGAAGACAAATGATTGTTATTACAGTACAATTCCTTCAGTTTTCCACTTCCCCCCACAGATAAATCAGTCAATTCATTATGACTGCAATCAAGTTTAGCAAGCTGGGACCATACAACATTTAATGTAGTCAATTCATTTCTACCAATTTTAAAAACTTCCAATCCTGTAAATTCAGTTAATCCATTCACACTTTTTATTTTGACTCCATTCACCCCACCGGTAATATCAATAGCTTTTACTGCCGACGCTTCATCAGGGGAAAGTACACCGTTACCATTCGTGTCCCACTTCGGATAAGTAACTCCGTCTATTTCCTGTTCTGTATCCATTCTGGATTGACAATAAGCTTTCAATGCAGGGTCAGTTATTCTTTCAAGCACATCATTTCTTATCATAAATGTAGCTACGATTACTACATCCTCCATAGGCATAATGAATGTGGAAGGATTTGCCTGCACATTCTCAATTACAGTATTACCGACTCTTATTTTCCATTCTTTAAATAAAAAGCCTTCAGCAGGAGTAGCCGTAACAGTGATAGCTTCTCCCGCTACGGCAATTTCCTTATCAGCTGTTGCAATGGCACCACCATAACCGGCAAATGCAGTAATAGAATGAACCGTTTTGTCTTCATCTTCTCCACACGAAAAGAATACAGCACAAACTACAGCCATAAATAAAAAACTCAATCGTTTCATGTTTTTCAATTTTTGTTGATTAATAAATTTATTACTAAATGATTCAATGTTACCAACAAACTCCTCTTGTTTCACTAAGGCGGTGAATTATCCTCACTTATCCACATTCATACTAATGATAAACTCACTTTTGATTCCTGTCAGCGTTTGCGAGACCCCGGACTATGAATCTAAAAACAAAAGAAGAAGATTGTTAATTAAGGTTCGTAGTGTAATTCAATTGAAATATATATTCCATAGGCTATTATTTTAAGTTCAACAACATTAATAATACAAACAAGATTCCCAAAAAGGACAGAGAAATCAAACTTTTTTTTATTTTTTCCCGAATCCAGTTAAAATGAGGCGATAATATCAACTGAAAACCCAAAAAAGAACAGGAAATTAGGTTTAACCAACCATCTTTTATTATATATTTGCATTGAAATGAAAAAACACAGAATCCTAAAATAATGAAAATATCTTTTTCCAAACAGACTAAAGAACGGGCTTTCAAGCAACTTTATGAGGAGTATTACGCCCCTTTCTGCCTGTATGCAAAAAGATTCATTGACAATTTGGATACACGAAAGGATATCGTTTCAGATGTATTCGCTTCATTATGGGACAAGATGGATACCGATTCTTTCGACCTACAATCGGACACTGCATTAGCTTACATCAAAATGTGCGTAAAAAATAGCTGCCTGAATTTCCTGAAACATCAGGAATATGAATGGAGCTATGCGGAAAATATACAGAAAAAAGCTCCTGTCTATGAAACAGAACCGGATAGTGTATATACTCTTGACGAACTGTACAGAATGTTGTATGAAACATTGGACAAACTTCCGGAGAACTACCGTACAGTATTTATAAAAAGCTTCTTTGAAGGCAAAACGCATGTAGAAATTGCAGAAGAGATGAATCTCAGTGTGAAATCTATCAACCGTTACAAGCAAAAGACAATGGAACTTTTGCGTAATGAACTGAAAGACTATCTGCCATTGTTGCTTTTGTTATTCCATCGCGCATAACAGCCACTCCTAATCAACACATACAAACTACTACTTGTCCATCCGGAAAGTATTAATAGTAAAGTTGCTATTGCCTAATAGCAAACTTCCAATCCTTTATATATAAAACTGCTTTCGACTAATCATAAACTATAAATGCAAGCTTCGTTTTTATAATCAAAGGTTGCATTTATAAAAATGAAACTTGCAATTATATAATCAAAGCTTGCAATTATAGTTTATAATAGGTGAAAAACAAGTTTACTATTAACCCCAAACAAGTTTATCTATAATGAAGAATAACTTTGCTATTAATGATTTAGGCGTAAAATAGCAGTAGATTGTTATACAACTGCTATGAGAAATAACGAGAATGAGTATGAGAAATGCCTATTTTTAGGGATAAATCACAGGAAAAGTATGAGAAATGCCAACTTTTAAAAGTATTTCTCATATTCTATTACATTATGTTTCAACAGGTTGACTTATATTCATGAGAATATGAGAAATAGAATTGCCAAATCATTTATGGGAGGCGCTGAATTCAAGTTGTAAATGCGACACCTCCTTATTTTACAAGTTCACTAGTTTTACCGGAAACCTCAACTACATTATTGCATCATCATGTAGTTCTATGGATGGGAACTGATGCGAATGGGAAAGGTATGATGCTGCCAAAGCGCGACATCCGACACGATCTATTTTGCCGTTTTCCGTCTGTGGAATAGATTCTGTAATAAAAATATGTTTGGGACGATAATATGGTTCCAATGTTGTCTGCAACTTATTTTCTATCTCTCTTGTGTCCAATTGTCCCACTATCAACAAAGTCACAGCCTGCCCTAAACGCGGGTCGGGAACAGAAGTGATGACAAATGGCACAGGAATAAACGGTCGGAGCAACTTCTCCAGTTCTTCCGCCTGAATCTTAATCCCTCCGCTATTGATTACATTATCTTTTCGCCCCAGAATCATAAAACTTCTATCAGGATAGATACGTGCAATGTCATTGGTCTGCAATGTTTCGTCACATACCAAAGGAGCATCGATGACTAATGTATTCTCTGCGGATAAAGACAATTTTACTGAAGGAAATGGATAATAATGTTCTGAAGCCGATGCTCCATTCAAACGACGAAGGGCAATATGCGACAAGGTTTCGGTCATGCCATAAGTGGAGTAAACCGCCGTCGGAAGATGTTTGATCTCCGTTTCCAGAGCCTCATCGACGGCTCCGCCTCCTATAATCAGAATATCCGTTTGTTTTAATCGCTTTTTTTCTTCGGGAACCTGCAATGTGTTATAAACTTGCAATGGAACCATTGCAACAAATCTCAAAGATTCTTTTATATCGGCCATTGGATGACCGGAAGCGGGACGAACAAGCAGGTTCAAACCTGCGACCAAAGAACGTACCACTACCATCATGGCACCGATATAACGAAGGTTCATACATAATAATGCCGACTCACCTTTCTTCAAATTCAGAAACTCACAGGTCAGGCGCGCACTTTGCATCATCCGGTCCTTACGTACCATCAGTTCTTTAGGTGTACCCGTAGAGCCTGATGTATGAACCGTAATGACCGGAGAATCATTGAACCATTCGTTCAGGAAAAGATATAAATCCCAATAAGCAGGAGAATGAGCTTCCGCTCCTCCTGCTATCAATTGACGTATATCTTCAGAAGTGTATTCTTTTCCGTCCAGTAACAGACATTGTTGTTGTCGGTTGAATATCATCACAATATCCTTTAAATATCATCCTTTAAATATTATCCTTTGCAAAACCACAAGCAATCTTTTCTTATTTCAAGGGGCACTTCCACATTATCCGTAAAAAGCAATCCTGTCCCCAATCCCTGTGGCAACGGATTATTGAATGTTGCACACCACTGTGCAATAGCGTTCAAACCGATGTTTGATTCCAGAGCGGAAGTGACCCACCAGCCGATATGTCGCTTTTCAGCTTCGGTAATCCATTCGTCCCCTCCGCACATTCCTCCGTGAAGGGAAGGTTTAATAACAATATATTGCGGACGGATGGTTGAAAGCAGTTCTTGTTTTCTTTCCAACGTGTTGTACCCTATCAATTCTTCATCCAAAGCTATCGGTAATGGAGATGCGGAAGTAAGGCGTGCCATTTCCTCCCATTGTCCGGCACGGATCGGCTGTTCGATAGAGTGCAGATCAAGTTCGGACAGACGCTTCAGCTTTTCCATGGCATCAACCGGAGAAAAAGCACCATTCGCATCTACACGCAACTCTATTTCCTTAGAGGAGAAATGTGAACGGATATAACGTAGCAATGCCAACTCTTCTTCAAAGTTGATAGCACCAATCTTTAGTTTGATACAACGGAATCCGGCTTCCATCTTTTTCTCAATCTGGGATAACATACAATCATAATCTCCCATCCAGATAAGACCGTTGATGGGAATCCCCGTCTCTCCACGTGAGAAAGCCGTATCACATAAAGCCCAATTTCCTGCAAAGAAATGCCGGATGGCCGTTTCCAGACCAAATAAAATGGAAGGATAGTCGTACAAACCATCCATATCCAATATTCCTTGTTCTCTCTCCACTTGCCGGCAAACTTTCATTAATATATCTTCGTAATCAGGAAGATCATCGCAACTCAAAGCGGGCAAAGGTGCACACTCTCCTATTCCCACTCTGCCCGGAAAGTCTGGAGAGGTGAAATGAAGATACCAGACTTTACGCGTAGTATATGTTCCCCGGGAAGTCCCTGCCGGTTGCTTGAAATGAAGCAACCGGGGAATGATTTCTATTTTACAGTTCATTGTGAATAAATTCTCTATTCACCACAGAGTAACATAGAGCCCCACGAAGTTTTAGTAATCAGATCTCTTGCAGTTCTCCTGCAGCCCTCTTACAGTTCTGCTTTGCAGAAAAAATAAACTCTGTGTTACTCTGTAGTGAAATCGGTTTAAGGGAATTTCGGATATTGTTTGAAGTTCGGTTTACGTTTCTCCAGAAATGCATTCTTTCCTTCCTGTGCTTCATCCGTCAGGTAATAGAGCAACGTTGCATCGCCCGCGAGTTCCTGAATACCTGCCTGGCCATCCAGTTCGGCATTCAATCCCGCTTTAATCATGCGCAAAGCCAACGGACTAAGCAACATCATTTCTTCCGCCCACTGCACATATTCATCTTCCAACTGTTCCAAGGGGACCACCTTATTCACTAATCCCATGTCCAGTGCTTCCTGCGCATTGTATTTCCGGCAGAGGAACCAAATTTCACGTGCTTTCTTTTGGCCTACCACACGTGCCAGATAAGACGCACCGAATCCGGCATCAAAGCTGCCCACACGAGGACCAGTCTGACCGAAGATGGCATTTTCCGAAGCAATGGATAAATCACATACTACGTGAAGTACATGTCCGCCACCAATGGCAAAGCCGTTCACGGCGGCAATCACAGGTTTCGGGATGCTACGAATCTGCTTCTGTACATCCAGTACGCTCAAACGAGGCACACCGTCTTTCCCGATATATCCGCCACGTCCTTTCACATTTTGGTCGCCTCCCGAACAGAATGCCTTATCTCCGGCTCCGGTAATCACAATCACGTCAATATCCGCTTCTTCACGGCAAATACGCAATGCATCACTCATTTCGGCGGTAGTAGTCGGGGTAAATGCATTCCGATAACGTTCACGGTTGATTGTGATGCGGGCAATTCCATTATAATAATCAAAAAGAATATCGTCGTATTCTCTGATGGTTGTCCACTCTCTTTGTGTTGACATAATCTATTTTTGTTTTAATTGATGATAATAATTCTTCAACATACGCGCATCCTTGTTTTTATTGGTAAACACTTCCAGCAGCACTGGCTGTTCCATAGCCTCCGGTTGGGTGAAAGTTTTCATCGCTTCAGCCAGTTCTTCATCATTTTGCGCTTGCAGATAGAGGAAGCCACGTTCCTCCGCCCAGCCTTTGGCCGACGTTTTATGGACTGCTGCAATAAATTTATGTGAGGTTCCCGACATATCCAATCCCGGTAAAGTATGGAAAATCTCTCCTCCTCCGTTATTTAATAAAAGGATACGCAAGTTAGAACGGACGTTGATATTCCACAACGCATTCATATCATAGAAGAAACTTAAATCTCCGATAGCTATAAAATTCAGTTTATCGGAAGCTGCCGCATAGCCGACTGCCGTAGACAGTGAACCTTCAATGCCACTTGTTCCCCGATTGCAACAGACCTCAATCGTGGAAGGGATCGAATACAACTGCGCATAGCGAACCACCGAACTGTTTGCCAGATGCAAGGCGCACGACTCCGGCAAGGCTTTCAGCAACGCACCGACAGCCGACATCTCCGAATAAGCAAAATCCGGTTCGGGGATAATCTTGCAATAATTCTCCCATACACGTGGATATTCAGGAGTCCGGTTATCCAGCAGACTGGCAATCTTCTCCAAAAACTCGAACGGATCCATCTCGATTACCGTAGTTAATGAGCCGTACAAATCGACCACCTCACCGTCCGGCGATACGTGCCAATGTTCTTTAGGCGGATGCTGGCGAAGGAACTTCTTCAACCGTTTGGAAACCACGTGTCCACCATAAGTAATCAGCAGTTCGGGAACCATCTGGCCTACCTTCTCTTCGGGCATGGCATAAAGCGCCGCATCAAAATTCTTCACCGGAATACCGGGAACTGTCTGGTTGCCGATATGTTCTGTCAACCAGGCAAAATGTTTATATAATAACTTGATATATCTTTTCTCAAACAGATAGATAAGATTCATCTGACCGATGATAATCATACGCTTCTGATATTTATTCATCCGGTCGATCAGATCGTTATAATCACGGTCGTAGACATTCAATCCCTGATAACGGGTAATGACACGCACTGCGGGTAGTGAATCGGCCGTAAACTGAAACAGCGGTTCGGAAACAGGTACATTGATATGTACCGGACCTTTCCCATGATGGGTCATCTCCAGCAAAGCCTCATTCACCAGACGATTGCAATACCACTCATCTTCTTCCGTGTGAATCTCCGGAAGGTTCACCGATTTCTTGACCAACGTCCGAAATACGTCTGGTTGCGGAACGGTCTGTCCATCCATCTGTCCGATCCAGGCAGCGGGACGGTCTGCAGAAATGACGACTAAAGGAACATTCTGGTAAAATGCTTCCGCCACAGCCGGATGAAGGTTTAATAACGCTGTACCGGAAGTGCAACAGACAGCAGCAGGCTTACCACCATTCAACGCAAGACCAATGGCAAAATAACCGGCACTCCGTTCATCAGTCACCGGATAACAGGTAAAATTCGGGTGGTTAGACAAAGTATGCACGATGGGCGTGTTACGGCTACCCGGACACAACACAACTTTGGTAATCCCATGCGCCTCGAGCAACGCAACCAACTGGAGTATGTTCTTCTTGTCTGTATACATGACGGTTAATGATTAGTGAATTAGTGATTAATGATTAATGGGTTATAAGCCGTTTGATGGTTTGCAACTTCTTTTCCGTTTCCAGCCATTCATCATTCAATTCCGAAGAGGCCAATAATCCGCCGCCGGCATAAAGAGTGAGGTGTTTGTCCTCGATATGCATACAGCGCAGATTCACGTAGATGTCAGTTCTCCCTTCCGGATCCAGCCATCCGATAAAGCCGGAATAATAGCGCCGGTCGTAACCTTCGTTCTGCAATATAAACCGATAGGCTTCTTCCTTTGGCAGACCGCATACGGCAGGCGTCGGATGCAATACTTTCAGAAGATCGCCCAAACCTTTATTATCTTTCAATGAGAAGCGGAAATCTGTCTTTAAATGAGACAAGGCACCGGCATAAGCCGGATAAGGCCCGTTTTCCGTAGAATGGATGCCCAATGAAAGAAGCTGGCGGCGAATGTAAGAGGCTACATAATCCTGTTCTTTCCGGTTCTTTTCATCCCATACCTGCGGCAGCCTGCCATCTTGCAAAGGCTGCGTTCCGGCTAGCGCAACTGTATTCCATTCATCTTTCTCACCTGATAAAATGATTTCGGGAGTACTTCCCAGCCAAATACCCGTTTGGGGAGTGTAGCATAAATATATATAGGAATGAATATAACGCTTGCAAGCCGCACGAAAAATGGACGAAGGAGAAAAGTCTGCTACTTTATCAATAGTAAGATGACGGGAAAGCACTAATTTATCAAAAGTCTTATCGCGTAAAGCATTGATAAAGGTATGAAAGCACGCTGCATATTCCTCCGTGAAAGAAGTCAGGAATGATTCTTGTCCTTGCATCCGCAAAGCGACCTTGCGGTCTTCTTCCGTATCATCATCAACCAGTAAAGGCTGCCCCCACTGATCGGGTTGAATCAACACAACCGGACACCTCTCACTCACCTGAAACGGAGCGATGACAAATCCTCTCTGTCCATTCAGTTCTTTCAGATCGTATATCAGACGTACCTCTCCTTCCGCCTGTGTCAACAGACGGGGAACTTTCTCCCCGGGAATACGGTAAACAGCAAATGGCTGCTTCCGCTGAATAAATGCATCAATAGTTGTCAAGTTACTTATTTCTTCGTCGGTCATCTCTTTTTCATCACACTGTTGACTACCCGTATGGAAGACACCAGTTTATTGGTTGAAGTAAACACGTCTACATTCCACACATGGGATGAACGTCCTTTATGTACAACTGTCCCTACTGCACGTACCGTATCTCCTTCATGCGCAGAAGATATATGATTTCCGCTGACCTGCATTCCTACTACAATCTCGTCCGGCTGGCAAAGGATCATCGAACCGAGTCCGGCAACTGTTTCTGCCAACGCAAGAGTAGCTCCACCATGTAAAATACCAAAAGGCTGACGAGTACGATGATCTACCGGCATCGTCGCTTCCACACGGTCTTCATCGGCATATGTGTATTGAATTCCCAAGTTTCCCATTAACGCGTGGCGTGCCTGCGCATTCAGTTGGTCAAGGGGGATTTCGGCCGCACGCACTTCAGAAAGGATCGCTTTCTCCACTGCAACAGCCACCCCGTCTTCCTCATTCGAAGCTGTCACATAATCGGCACAAGCTTTCACCGAGTCCTGTGAATGTCCCATAGCTACACCCAATCCTGCCAATTGAATCATAGTCACATCACACACGCCGTCGCCAATAGCAATCACTTCCTCACGCTTCATATTTAAGACTTCCAGCAAAGCCCCCAAAGAATTGGCTTTATCAATGGAGCAGGGAACGACTTCCAGAAAATAAGGTTCCGAACGGAATACATCCAACGCTCCGTTCAGTCTTCTCTTCCAGTGATCTTCCAAACCGATCAATGCTTCTTCGTCGTCACTGACCAGCATACATTTGCAAGGAGCAAAGTCAACGGCTGCAGAAAATTCTTCTTCCTTGATTATTTGCAGGTTATTCAACCGGGCTTCATTTTGGATATGTACATTTTCAGGAGAATCCGTTATGATCGTATCATCATGATAAGTGAATATGGCAAAACCGTTTTTACGGGCTTTCTTTTCCAGATATGGCAACATTTCGGGATTAATCCGACGCTCGAACAATATTTCACCGTTTTGCGCACTGATAATCTGGCAACCATTATAGGAAAGGATAAAACCTCCATAGTTTCCAAGTTCGAGCATCTTGGCCAGTGGCATCAAGCCATAAGTCGGTCTGCCGGAAGCCAGCACGATACGTACTCCCATCTGCTGAACTTTCAACAAAGCGGCCAATGTACGTTTACTAATTTCTTTCGCATCATTAAGGAGCGTTCCGTCTACATCAAGAACCAATAATTTATACTTCATGATTACACGATTTTGATTTAGATGACAAAGGTAGGAAATTGAGTGAACGACAGAAAGCGTAAACAGATAAAAATTACTTTAATTTCACTCTTTCAGATGCATTTCCAAATAATCGCGAAGGATTCGGGCATGATTGTACACAGGTTCTTTAGAAGCATAAAGTAAAGTAACCACAGGATGAGGCTTGATAAGAGTTAGAAAATCAGCCACTGCCGGAGAAGCGTCCAGCTCTTTCTGATACTGCACCACAAAATCGTCCCAATGTCCGGGAATATCTTCGTGAAACCATTTACGTAATATAGAGGACGGTGTTATATCTTTTGCCCAATAATCGTATTTCAACCATTCTTTCTTTATTCCGCGTGGCCATAATTTATCTACCAGCACCCTGTATCCATCTGTTTCTGAAAAATCTTCGTAAACCCGTTTTATCCTTACCTGTATCATTTCCATTTATATTCAGTTACTGATAAATAAACCGGAAAAATCGAAAATTGTTTAACGGAACCACTTAATTCCTCAATGTTTCCTGTGCTTTTTTAAATTCATAAGGAGTCATCCCCGTCTTCTTCTTAAAAAGATTATATAAGATCGGGGTGCTATTAAATCCGGACTCATCCGCTATGGCACGTATCGTATAGTTAGGATACTTCTTCATCAGCTTGATCGCATAATTAATACGCAGTTCATTGATATATCCATTGAAATTGGTTCCGGCACATTCCCTTATCATCCGGGCAAAGCGTGCGTTGTTCAGATGTACGATTTGAGCCAGATCTTCTCTCGACAATTCGGAAGAAAGATATAACTGCTTCTGAACAACAATATGATTCAGCTCCTGAAATATCTTCCGATTCTCTTCTTCTTCCCCACTTTCCTTGTCTGTCTCATCCGAAAGTTCTTCCTGTTCTTCAGGTGAAATCTGTTCCGGTTCCAGATCCGATGAAATAGTCAACTGCTCGTGCACTTCCGATAACTGATTACCATCTTTTCTATTAGCGAATTTTTCGTTTATGAGACTGGCAAGCATTCTGTTCTTATACTTGACTATATGGCTGAAACGCCACAAACGCCATAGTATAAATAAGGTAAGCAGCACAACACAAGCCAAAAAACAGAGCGAAATATTTCTTATTTTTAATTGAGAAGCCTGTTCGGCAATATATTCTTCCTTTTCAGAAGCACCGTATATGGCATTCAGTTCTAATGCCGCATTTCTCTTGTCGTTATTGTTAATGCTATCCGTTATAGCAAGAATAATCCCACGTATCGCTGCCGCTTCCTTATAATTGTGCATCCCCAGATAAGCTTGTACTTCTTTATTAAGCACAGTAATATATTGAGCATTCAAGGTATCTTGCTGCATCCTCAACAATTCTTTAAAGTCTTTACAGTTATCTATTACTTTCTCATACTGTTTGGAAAGAATCAAATAGGGAATCGAATACATCTTGCCGTCCGGAGTATGGGAATCCTTCATTGTCAGATATTGTTGATAATATCGTTCAGCCTGTGCATACTGTTTTTCTACATAGTAGATATAGGCCAATTTTGCATACAAATAACTATACTGACCATCCACATACCCTTCGGGGACTTGTGGTAATTTCTCCAATTTCTTAAGAAGCTTTTCGCGTTCATAGGCAAGATTCAAAGCTTCCTTGACACGTGAATCACTCATTAAGAATCCCATTTCCGCTCCATAATAATAAGAAAGCAACATCATCTCTCTCACCTCCTTTGATCCCCGCAGCAATTCAATAGCACGACCAAAATAATCGTACGCTTTATCTTTCAATGATAATCTCCAGTTATTCTCTCCTATGCAAAAAAGCAGTCTGGCTTCGGCCTCCCGATCTTTCAGTTCTTGCGCCTGTTTAATTCCATTGAGAGCATATCTCATGCTTTCATTATATTTACTCATTAAAGACGATAGTTCAGACAAAAAGACTGTCATTTTCAACATGTGTTGCGGTTCCCTTTGAGATATGGAATCAAGCAAGTATGATTTCCGCGCATACATAAAAGCTAGTTTATTCATATACATATTACGATATGACAAACTACGTAATTCATTAATCAAACGCATAGAGAAAGCTTTTCTGCTTTCTGCCTCGTCCAATAATTGTAAAGCACGCTTTGGATTGGAAATATAAATATCTCTGATATACTTTTCAGTATACAGAGAATCATTATTTATTATTTTATCAGCCCTCGAAAATTGATTGTGTACAAATAGAAGCACAAAAATACATACCAAAAAACGCATACAACTCTTAATCGTGTTTAATCATTAACATTCAAAGATATGCATTTTCTACATAAAGTACAGACAGAATTTAAATTTGCAAAATAAAAATAAGAAACATTAGCTAAAGATACCGAAGACACAACATTGTCCATGCTATCCATTTGCCGGAATCACAGTCCTAACGCTTTGCCCAACCGTCCTTCCATACACGCACTTAAGTCAGTCGTTACAAACTTTCCGTTATAAAAAAGAGTAAATATAGTAGCCGGAGTAGGTGCATTTTGCGCCTGCTCCATACTTTCCAACTCGATTATTCTCAATGGAATATCTTTGTTCCTGACAGCATTTACCAAAGAACCGCGAACGTGATACTCCGTAAATGGGCAGCGATGGGTATAATAAACCACTATCCCATCTTTATCCGGACACTCACCACTCAACACGCAATCATTAAAAGAAGGATCAGGAGCAACCGGATTTAGTTTCAAACCTAAAAGGCTGAATCCGTAAGGGAGCTTTTCTATTGTTTGGAAGCCTTGTCGCAACAGCCATTTCGTATCACTCATAAAGTGAAATTTAGAAGTACCCACCACAGTGACCAAGCCATCTTTCCCCTGCGATTTTGCATCATCAATGGCAGATTGCAACAATGCCTTACCATGTCCGCAACCTTTATATTTACCTGACACCCAGAAACAGTTTATCATCAGATAATTGGGAGCGTTCACCGGAATCCATGCTTTTTCAGCAGGACCGTATTCGATAAACACTTTTGCCCGTTCATCAATACGTCTGAACACATAGCCGTTATCGAACTCTTTCTTCAGCCATTCTTTTTTCAGTTCATAACTATCCTTGCATTTCTTATCTGAAAAAGCACAGCATATATGTTCGTTCGCAATATTCTCCTTTGTCAAAGTGATGTAATTGGTTTCCATAATATATTCTATTCAATTAACTGGTTAAACAAATAACAATTCGATATCGACCCGTTGTTATGAGTCGGCAGAAAACCGCCAGGCTAATATCCTGCTACTTTTAGTTCCCTGCTGCATTCGAATAATTTTATATTCGGACACATTCACCGATTTTAATTTGGCATATAACTTTTCCAGATTCTTTTCTTTAGAAACCAAACTCGTAAACCATCCGCAGTTCTTCTGAAATTTTTGACTCTCGGAAATCATATTCAATAAGAAACGTACTTCTCCGCCTTCGCACCAAAGTTCATTCGCACTCCCGCCGAAATTCAGCTGCACTTTATTCACCTTCGTACCTTTCAGACTGCTTAATTTGCGCAACGTTCCGTCTTCCGCCTCTTCACGCGAACTATGAAACGGAGGATTGCATATTGTCACATCAAAATACTCGTCAGGCATAATAATTCCATCGAAAATCTTCTTACTGTCTTTTTGAAGTCGCAAGTCAATCTTGTGCGCCAACACAGGGTTGCAAGTCACTATCTTTCGTGCATTTTCTATCGAAACCGGATCAATATCAGTTCCAACAAAGATCCACCCATATTCAGTATGTCCTATGATCGGATAAATGCAATTTGCACCTACCCCAATATCCAGACATCTACATTTCGGTTTCTGCCCATTAGCATCTCCTGCCGGTAAATCCGCAGTTGTCCCGTCCGGCTGGATAAGATCGGCAATATAATGAATATAATCCGCCCTTCCGGGAATAGGCGGGCACAAATATTGCTTCGGTATGTCCCAATACCGGATGCCGTAATAAGTGACCAATAATGCTTTGTTCAAGGCCTTCACCGCTTGCGGATTAAAAAAGTTTATAGTCTGTGTTCCGAGGGGATTGAGCGATACGAACCTCTTTAGTGGAGGATAATTTTCCATCAACAATGGAAAATCATACTGACCATTGTGCTTATTTCTTCTATGTAACTCGCCTTTTTTTGCCATGCCGGCAAAGATACAGAGAATTTCCCTGTCTGCAAATCTTTCCCTATTCTTATCTTATACTCTCCGGGGATCATATATAATATTCTACCATTTCAATCAGCCCGGCACGTAAGGCATACTTAGTCGCTTCATATACATTATTCACACCCAACTTCCGGAAAATATTCTTTTTGTGGGTGATAATGGTATGAATACTCGAGGTTCTTTCCAATGCTATTTCTTTCACGGATTTTCCACGTGCAATCAATTTGAGAATGTCAATCTCTGTAACGGTCAAAACAGAATGAATTTCCGGTTTGCCGGAACCGGTTATCAACAGATTGGTTATCTGGTGACCAAGAAACCGTTCCTTATGAGCTGCACACATCAATGCAGAATGGATCTCTTCACCGGAGTTCTCTTTCAATATCATACCGATATTCTTTTCTATACTCATCCTGCGAATAAAATCCTCACTCAATTCATTGGAAAATAATATCCAGTGAACTTCAGGAAAACGCTTTCCTATAATGAGAAACTCATCCACACCATTGAGATCAAACAGGGTATAATCAAGAATGACAACACTGTCACTACATTCTACCAATGCCTGTATCAGTTCCTTCTTGTCTGTCACATCTATCATGCGACATCTACTGAATATAGTGGAAATATATCCATGCATTCCCATTCTGGTTATATCCTGATTATCTGCTATGATAAATGTAATGTCAGTGTTCATTGCAATTCTGATTTTTAAATTCAACGGATTTTTTTCAAAAGCATACGGCAGCCCGGAGATACTGATGCATCATCGTTCCTTATCAGCCACATCAAACCACAAACGGGTAGTGATTTCATCTGCTCCCTGGCGGGATATGGCAATCTGATACTGTTTACCATTAAGTGATTGTTCCGTTACGGGATAAAAAAAGCGACGGGGTAATTCTCCGGAACCCAAAACAGAGTCGGGACCAGGGAGAAGCCGGGGATAACCCAGCCTGCGCCAATCAGTGAAGGCATCAGGGCCTTGTCCATAATAAGCTATCCACTTCTGCCAGCCAATAGATTCGTACCAATGTTCGGCGTCGAACCGGACGCCCTCCTGCTGCAAATAGGAATCGATGATATGAGTGTCTGTTATGCCAAACTGGTTCAATGAAGCAATAACAGCTTCTCGGTAGAGTGTTTCCGCATCAGCCGTTATCCAGCCGCGTACAGCGGATTCCGCAAAGATAAACAAGACCTCGGCATACGTATAAAATACAGCCGGAGAACTGTCTTTCAAAAAATAAGTGCCGGGTCGGGAGACTTTATAAAATCCCTGATTGTTTGCGGCATCAGCAGAGAGGGAATTGGCTGCTCCTACATAGTTTGTCACACTTTCGTCTTGAGGTAGCTGTGCTAAAACTCCGATTCTCGGATCATTCCATTCATTCAGTCTATCAATCAATGTTTTTGATACCCGCTGATCATCACGTGAATTGAAAGCAGACGCCCACGGATTCCATTGCGGTGAAGAAGTAAATACAAAACGGGCTATGGCATCATTGCTATCTATCACACTGTTACGACTATTCCAAAGGGAAGCAATAACCCGACGTGCCGTATCCTCATCCCGATCCGCCAACTCAAGAGCGATACGTAGCCGCAGGGATTGAGCCAACTGTTTCCAACGGGCAATATCGTTTCCGTAAATCAAATCCCCCTCCACTGCTTCTCCCGTGGTAGAAAGCAACTGGTCAGCAGTAACCAACTCCTCCAAAAGTCCGCGTAAAACAGTTTCTTGTGAATCGTAAGCCGGTGTTACACTTTGTGCATATTCAGTGTATGGTATATCTCCATACAGATTTGTAAGCAACAGATAAACCCATGAACGCCATACAGTAGCTATACCTCGGTAATTATCATTACCGAATTCCGAACTGATAATAGCATTCAAGTCAGTTATTAATGTTGCATATCCGGTGTCCCATGTAGTGGTAAAGCTCCCATTATCCACATTATAGCAGTCCGGCTCTGTATATTGTATTTTAGCCCAATGTTGCACCCACAACAGAGTAGAATTATAATTTGTACTACTTCCCCAATAAAGATTGGCGGCATGATACTGTGCAGCGGCAAGCAAATAAGCCGGTTGTGGATTTTCGGTGGCATTAGGGTTACGGTTGATATCGGCCAGTTCATCATCACACGACCACAGGGAAATGGTAACTACTTGTACCCATATTATATATAAAAAGTATATTCTTCTTTTCATTTTATCCTATTATTAAAAGGTTCGCATTTAGAATTTTACGGAAAGGTTCACACCAAAGGAACGTGTCGTAGGCAGTGAGTAGGCCTCTACCCCTTGTGCATTTCCGGTAGTCAAAGCCGATTCCGGATCTATATTGGGGACACTTTTATAGATAGTCCACAAGTTACGTCCCGTCAGCGTAACGGAAGCTTCTTGTAAATGCAGTTTCTGCGTCCACAAGCGAGGCAGACGATAACTCAAAGCCACTTCGCGCAGTTTCACGTAAGAGGCATCATACACATTAGATTCGGCAATACTGTAAATGCGATGATAATATTTCTCGGCAGACACGACCTTTTCATTCTTAGAACCGCTTTCCGTCACTCCTTCTACAATAATACCATCCTGATATACACGAGTGGATTGACCATTGACGTGGGCATAGTAAAGCCCATCGGAGGATATGGAGTAAGAAGGAGGTTCCGATAATCGTACATTGTTACCCATAGCGTCAGTATAATACCACAAACCACCATGCTCGGCATCCCTGCCCGGTAATGTGTTAGCCAATACACCGGTATATTTTCCTGTTTTATTAGTGTTGGAAAATATAGAACCGCCCACACTGGCATCTATCAGAAAAGAAAGACTCAACGAACGATAGCTGAAAGTGTTGCTGACACCACCTGTCCAGTCGGGTGTAAACTTCCCCAATGTTTTATTAGTGGTTGAAATTTTAGGCAGACCGTTAGCATCCACCACAATGCTTCCATTAGCATCACGCACGTATGAAGTGCCATACAAAGTTCCATAAGCTTCTCCCACTGAAGCCAGTATCTGAATGCCCGACGAGTAGAGCTGGTAACTCGTAATTAAACCTTCATCATCCAGCTTGATAACCTTGCTGCGGTTGGCACCATAATTCAGGTCCAGATTCCAACGAAACCCTTTCGATGTTTGTATAGGAACAGCTCCCAATTGTATTTCATAGCCACGATTACGAATATGTCCGGCATTACGCACCTGCGACGTGTAGCCACTGGCCGCAGTAGTAGCCAGTTTTAATATTTGGTTGCGGCTATCGGTCTTATAGTAAGTGAAATCCAAATACAGGCGGTTGTCCAGAAAAGCTGCTTCGAAACCAGCTTCTATAGATGATGTCTTCTCCGGCTTTAGATTCGGATTCATGCCGATGGTAGAAGAACTTTGAAGCGGATTTCCGTCGAAAGCTGTTTCTGAAGTAAAGACTGTTGCTAATTGATAAGGATCGGCATCTGCTCCCACTTGCGACCATCCTCCACGTAATTTCAGATAGTTGACGGCCTTACTCCTCCACCCCAAAGCCTCGGAAAGCAGCACACTAGCCGTCACCGAAGGATAGAAATAAGAATTGTTGTCCACAGGTAGCGTAGACGACCAATCATTCCGTCCTGTTATGTTCAAGAAAGCCCAACGACGGTAATCCAATTGTACGGAACCGTAGAGTCCATATTGCCGCAAGCGGTAAAAATCATTGGACGAAGTGAGCGGATCACGAGAATTGGTCAACGTATAAAGGTCGGCAACAGCCAAACGGGGAGCAGCCTGATAGTTGTTCTCGTACTGTTTGTTACGCACATTAAAACCCAGAAGAGCGTCAAATCCCCAGTTTTTATTCAACTGCTTGACATAAGTCGCCAATATTTCTGTGTTATTCTCTTTCACCGTATAAGCATCTTCAGCATAACTGCCGTAAGGTGAACCGGCACCTGTACTGCCCCATTTTACTTTAGATTTTCTCCGGTCATTATACCAGTCGGTGCTGGTACGGAAACGCATATTCAGACCATCTGCCAGATGGAATTCGGCATGCAGGTCACCTATCAGACGATGCCGCTCCTGACTTTGCGTATTATAAGAAGCACTCCAAAAAGGATTATCATAATAGCTTGAATTCCAGTTGCGAGTATAGTCTGCTTTCAATGAGTTCGTATCCACTTGACGTCCGAACCACAAAAACTGAAGCATAGGACTGTTAGAACGTACGTTACTACCCGAAGGGGTAGCTGACCCCGGTAAACTGGGAGCTGTATAAATGATGTAATTGGCCGTAGCTCCCACCGAAATCCATTTTGCAAGATGGTAATCTGTATTTAGACTGATATTCGTTTTATTGGTTCCAGCGTCAGGAACAATACTGACTTGTTTCTCGTAGTTATACCCTACACGGAACTGATATTTGTCGTCCCCACGGGCAACTGAAATACCGTTATTGGTAGAAAAGCCCGTACGGAAATAATCGCGTACATTGTTGGGATGCGACACCCAGGGAGTAGCCATACGAGTACCGTCAGCATCCAGCGGACTGTCAAACTGGGGAATCAGCAATCCAATGTCAAGACGCGGTCCCCAGCTTTCGTCCACACCGTCATTCACACCTGCACCTTTGCCGTCCACATAACTGAATCGTCCGCCTGCCCCTTGCCCGAAAAGGTTCTGAAACTCCGGCAAGGTCGCTGCAAAAGAAATTTGTGTGGAAGAATGCAATGTAATGCCTATCCCTTGCTGCTTTTTGTCTCCTCCTTTGGTAGTGATAACAATAGCACCATGGGCAGCACGTGCACCATAAAGGGCAGCAGCATTCGGACCTTTTAATACAGTAAGCGTCTTTATGTCCTCCGGATTCAAGTCAGCTATCGCATTCTTAAAATCGCGTCCGCTGGAACGTGCATTAAGCTGCGAATTGTCCACCGGGATGCCATCCACAATAAAAAGCGGTTGATTCTCACCGGCAATAGAAGTTTCACCACGAATAACAATACGGCTGGAACCGACATCTCCCTGCGTGTTGGTAATACGCACACCTGCTATCTTACCACTCAATGAATTCAACAAGTTATTGTCTTTCCCCTGCACCAACGCATCCTGCTTTATCTCCTGTGCCGTGTAGCCCAGCGCCTTCTTCTCGCGTGAAATACCCAAAGCTGTTACCACCACCTCATCCAGCAGATGTGTGTCACTCTTCAATGCCACCGACAGCTGTGGTGCGATAGCCACCTCCTTTGCTATCAAACTGATGTAGGAGATTATCAGCCGGGTGGCCGATGGCGGAAGTCCGCTCAGTTCAAATCTCCCGTTAACATCAGTTATAGTACCCAATGCGGTTCCTTTCACTATGACCGAAGCACCGATAACCGGTTCTCCATCTTCTTCTGTGGTGACGATGCCCCGCACCGTTGTCACCTGTGCCGCCCCTTGTATCACTCCTATTGCAAGAGCAAGCAAAAATAAACGAATCCTTTTACCCATTATTATTTACTGTTAAAATGATGGGGCAAAGGTATTAGATATATACAAACTGGTAAATCCCGTATGAATGGCATTTTATATACCATATTTGCGGTATATTACAGCCACAGTGTATCACTTTTTGATTTTCTTTTCTATTCTTTTTTATTTTCCAAAGCCTGCCTGATATCCTCAAACAGATCATCCACATCCTCCAAACCAATGGAGAGACGGATAGTCGTATCCAGCACATCCATGGCCAGCCGTTGTTCGTCAGTAAACGGTCCGAAAATAGTACTCGCAGGATGGATGGCAAGTGTCTTATTGTCAAATAAGTTGGTAGCACGGCGTATCAACTTCAGGCGGTTGATGAAAAGAAAACACACCTCTTTACTTTCAAGGTCTATCGTAATCATAGCACCAGCGGTTGAACCAAACTGTCTTTGCGCCAAGGCATAGTACGGATTATCCTCCAATCCCACATAATTCACACGTCTAATAGCAGGCAACGTGCGGAGTTTGCTTGCCAGTGTAGCGGCATTGGCAGACTGTAACCGGTATCGTGCGTCCAACGTTTCCAGTCCGATGGTATGCATATAGGCCACATGAGGAGTCATGTAAGCTCCCAGATTGAGTAACATCTCTGTACGCATACGTTGACCGAATCCCAGACAAGTACCATAATCAATCACCAAGCCACCAATGGAAGTGGCTCCTCCTGACAAGTATTTGGTACTGGAAACCACTTCAATATCTACCCCTAATCTGTGTGAATCGAATTCCGTAAAAGGAATAAGTGTAGTATCGGCAATGAGAGGAATCCCCCTTTCATGAGCTATCCGTGAGAGCACCTGTAAGTCCGCCACTTCCATTTGAGGATTGGTGATAATTTCCATATAAATACAACAAGTATTACCGTCTACGACTTTTTCTACAGTTTCAACTTCAGTCAAATCACACAACCTGGGTTCCACCCCGAAGCGCGACAACGTACCAGTAATAAATGAATAGGTATTACCGAACAAATGACGCGATGTAACTATATTCTTTCCTGCAGCTGCAATTGAAAGCAATGTATTACTAATAGCCGCCATACCGGAATTGACAGCTATCACTTCCGTTGCCCCGGTAAGTTGCTTTACTTTATTCTCAAAAAAAGTCACTGTCGGATTCATTACTCTGGAATAATCCGGAGCATCTGTCCGCCCGCAGAAAGCATCAGCCATATCATCGGCATTGTCAAACTCATAAGCCGCTGTATGGTAAACCGGCATACTAAGAGAATTATAAGCATCTCTTCTTTGGAACTGGGTATGAATCGCTTGGGTCTGTTTTTTCATTATTCTATCCTTTTATATTATAGCTATCAAATCTTGTAAAATCAGAACAAAGGTAGATATAAAAACTGAAAGGTGATAGTAAATAAAAACAGATATTTAACTGATAATAAGCATTTTGGAATAATATTCTTTAAACTGATAATTTCCACCTTTTAAAAAGAGTGTTTATTCTAAAATATACTGTTCAAATAGTATTATTTTCTATTTCAATAAGAAACACACTTTTTCATGCCTATCATGCTATATATACAAAATAGAAAATCCCTGTAAAGTGCTACTTTACAGGGATTTATCTATTAATTGAAGCGGAGAGACAGGGATTCGAACCCCGGGTACCTCGCGGTACAACGGTTTTCAAGACCGCCGCAATCGACCACTCTGCCACCTCTCCAAAACTCCTTTATCAGAAGTGCTTTCCGTTGAAAGCGGTGCAAAGGTACGAATCATTTTTAAATCTGCAAACATTCTGATATTTTTTTCGCGAATAAATCGTATTTTTGCAGTTCATTAGTAAGAACAGAAATATGATATACCCTCAAAACTTTGAGCAAAAGATAGGATTCGACCAGATAAGACAGTTACTAAAAGATAAGTGCCTCAGCACTTTAGGCGAAGAAAGAGTTACAGACATGAACTTTTCCGAGCAACATGAAGAGGTTGAAGAGAAATTAAACCAAGTAACAGAGTTTGTCCGCATCATCCAGGAAGAGGACGGATTTCCCGATCAATTTTTCTTTGATGTCCGTCCTTCGTTAAAACGCGTGCGGATAGAAGGAATGTATTTGGACGAACAAGAACTATTTGACCTACGCCGTTCATTAGAAACCATCCGTGACATCGTACGCTTTCTGCATCGGAATGAAGATGAAGAAGAGAACAACACCCCCTACCCCAGCCTGAAACGACTGGCAGGAGATATTGCCGTGTTCCCGCAACTGATAGGAAAAATAGACGGCATCCTTAACAAATATGGGAAAATCAAGGACAATGCCTCTACCGAATTAGCCCGCATACGTCGCGAACTTGCCAGTACGATGGGAAATATTTCCCGCTCGTTAAACAGCATCCTGCGTAGCGCACAGTCCGAAGGTTACGTGGACAAAGATGTAGCTCCCACCATGCGTGACGGACGTCTGGTGATCCCGGTTGCCCCCGGACTCAAGCGAAAAATCAAAGGTATCGTACACGATGAATCCGCCAGCGGAAAAACTGTGTTTATAGAACCGGCGGAAGTGGTAGAAGCCAACAACCGCATCCGCGAACTCGAAGGCGATGAACGACGTGAGATCATTCGCATCCTTACCGAGTTCTCAAACATTCTCCGTCCATCTATCCCGGAAATTCTTCAATCATACGAATTTCTGGCAGAGATAGATTTTATTCGTGCGAAAAGTTACTTCGCCATACAGACCAATAGTCTGAAACCCGCCGTCGAGAATGAGCAACTACTGGATTGGACGATGGCCGTGCATCCTTTATTACAACTTTCACTAGCTAAACATGGAAAGAAAGTCGTACCACTGGATATAGAACTTAATCAGAAACAACGTATCCTTATCATATCCGGACCGAACGCCGGAGGTAAGTCCGTCTGTTTGAAAACAGTCGGTTTGCTGCAATATATGCTGCAATGCGGTATGCTGATTCCCTTGCACGAACGTAGTCATGCCGGCATATTCAGCAGCATCTTTATCGATATTGGTGACGAACAATCTATTGAAGATGATTTGAGTACCTACTCTTCTCACTTGACCAATATGAAAATCATGATGAAGAGCTGTAACGAACGGAGCCTCATCCTGATTGACGAGTTCGGTGGAGGTACGGAGCCGCAAATCGGAGGTGCTATTGCCGAAGCTGTACTGAAACGTTTCAACCAGAAAGGAACATTCGGAGTCATCACTACCCACTACCAGAATCTGAAACATTTTGCCGAAGATCATGAAGGAGTAGTAAACGGAGCCATGCTTTACGACCGTCATCTCATGCAAGCACTTTTCCAATTACAAATCGGAAATCCGGGAAGTTCGTTCGCCGTAGAAATTGCACGAAAAATCGGACTACCGGAAGATGTCATCGCAGATGCTTCGGAAATCGTAGGAAGCGAATATATCAATGCAGACAAATACCTTCAGGACATTGTGCGCGACAAGCGTTACTGGGAAGGAAAACGTCAAACCATCCGTCAACGGGAAAAGCACATGGAAGAAACCATTGCCCGTTACCAGGCAGAGATGGAAGAATTGCAAAAATCCCGGAAAGAGATTATCCGGCAAGCAAAAGAAGAAGCGGAACGCATGCTTCAGGAATCCAATGCACGCATTGAAAATACGATTCGTACGATAAAGGAAGCGCAAGCCGAAAAGGAGAAAACGCGTCAGGCACGTCAGGAACTGACAGACTTCCGTACTTCTCTGGATGCACTGGCATCTAAAGAGCATGAAGAGAAGATTGCAAAAAAAATGGAGAAACTAAAGGAGAAGCAAGAGCGGAAGAAAAACAAGAAGAGCGAACCGAAAGCTGTAGTCTCTTCTCCATCAAGTGCCCCTAAAATAGTGCCGATTGCGGTAGGAGAGAATGTAAAAATCAAAGGACAGACAAGCGTCGGCCAAGTGATGGAAATCAGTGGTAAAAATGCGACCGTTGCCTTTGGAAGCATAAAAACGACCGTAAAAACAGACCGTTTGGAACGTGTCAATCATATGCCCAAGACGGAAGGGATTGCTAAAAGCACCTTTGTCAGCAGCCAGACACACGATCAGATGTATGAAAAGAAGCTTAGCTTCAAACAGGATATTGATGTACGCGGAATGCGTGGAGACGAAGCCTTACAGGCAGTCACCTATTTTATTGATGACGCCATATTAGTCGGCATGGATCGTGTACGTATCCTTCACGGCACAGGAACGGGAATACTTCGTACACTTATCCGCCAATATCTGGCCACCGTACCGGGAGTTAGCCACTATGCCGACGAACATGTGCAGTTTGGTGGTGCCGGAATCACAGTAGTCGATTTTGACTAACACGTAAACAAAACGTTCAAAGAACTTGTTCTCATTTAGAAAACCACTACCTTTGTTACAGTGGTTTTCTAAAACGAGAATAAAGCATGAAGAATAATCTGTTAAGCGAAAAGCTTATTTACACAGGAGAAAGTCTTACTCCTACCCATTTACATCTTTGTACTTACAATGCTACCGAGATACAGGAAAGCTCTAGTGATACTTTTCAGGCCATCAAAGGTACGCTAAACAATGATCAAATCAATTGGCTACAGATACACGGAATGAAAAATACAGAAACTATCCGGGAAATCTGCAGTCATTTCGAAATAGACTTCCTTGTCTTACAGGATATATTAAATGCGGATCATCCGACCAAGATAGAAGAGCATGATAAATACATTGTCCTGATCTTAAAAATATTCTATCCGAACGAACATAAAGAAGAAAATGAACTGGACGAACTGCTCCAACAGCAAGTCTGCCTTATCATAGGAAATAATTATGTACTGACTTTCCTCGAAAAAGAAACTGATTTCTTCGATGATATCAGTTCAGCCTTGCGTAATGATGTCCTGAAGATACGCAGTCGTCAAACAGATTATCTGCTTAGCGTACTGCTCAACAGCGTGATGGGAAACTATATTTCAACCATCTCTTCCATCGATGACGCACTCGAAGATTTGGAAGAGGAACTGCTTACTATCACCAACGGAGATGACATCGGTATCCAGATTCAGGCATTACGACGCCAATATATGCTAATGAAAAAAGCAATCCTCCCCTTGAAAGAACAATATATAAAGCTACTACGGGCAGAAAACCTGCTCATCCATAAAATGAACCGTGCCTTTTTCAATGATGTAAACGACCACCTACAATTTGTATTACAAACCATCGAAATCTGTCGGGAAACCCTTTCTTCATTAGTCGATCTTTATATCTCCAACAATGATTTACGTATGAACGATATCATGAAGAGGCTGACCATCGTATCCACAATTTTCATTCCTTTAACATTTCTGGTTGGAGTATGGGGAATGAATTACAAATGGATGCCGGAACTGGAATGGCAGTACGGGTATTTATTTGCCTGGATTGTAATGGCAATTATCGGTATTATTGTATATTTGTACTTCAGAAAAAAGAAATGGTATTAACAAAAACACATCATCAGTCATGAAATCGATTAAAGAGCTATACAGGATAGGCACAGGACCTTCCAGTAGCCACACTATGGGACCGCGCAAAGCTGCCGAAATGTTTTTGGAACGTCATCAGGATGCTGCATCTTTTAAAGTCACCCTTTACGGCAGTTTAGCCGCTACCGGTAAAGGACACATGACGGATGTAGCCATTATAGACACCTTACAGCCCACTGCACCAGTAGAAATTGTATGGCAACCCAAAGTCTTTCTACCGTTCCATCCGAACGGAATGACATTTGCGGCTTTGGATAACAATAATAAAGTGCTTGAGAACTGGACTGTTTACAGTATTGGTGGCGGTGCACTGGCAGAAAACAATGATAATCCAACTATCGAAAGCCCCGATGTATATGGCATGGAAAACATGACCGAAATACTCCAATGGTGTGAGGATACCGGAAAAAGTTATTGGGAATACGTGAAGGAATGTGAGGAAGAAGATATATGGGATTACCTGGCTGAAGTATGGGGCACCATGAAAGATGCCATTCACCGTGGACTGGAAGCGGAAGGAGTACTTCCCGGCCCACTAAATCTTAGACGAAAAGCCTCCACCTACTATATACGCGCTACCGGATACAAACAATCCCTGCAATCCAGAGGACTTGTCTTTTCTTATGCTTTGGCAGTAAGTGAAGAAAATGCTTCCGGTGGAAAAATAGTGACCGCTCCTACCTGTGGTTCCTGCGGAGTGATGCCTGCCGTATTATATCATCTCCAGAAAAGCCGTGATTTCAGTGATATGCGCATTCTACGTGCATTAGCCACTGCCGGATTGTTTGGCAACATTGTCAAATTCAATGCATCTATTTCCGGAGCAGAAGTAGGTTGCCAGGGAGAAGTAGGCGTCGCCTGCGCAATGGCTTCGGCTGCCGCCAATCAATTATTTGGAGGTAGCCCGGCACAAATTGAGTATGCAGCAGAAATGGGATTGGAACACCATCTGGGAATGACTTGCGACCCAGTATGCGGATTGGTACAAATTCCCTGTATCGAACGAAATGCATACGCTGCCGCACGTGCACTGGATGCAAATCTTTATTCAGCTTTCACCGATGGTATGCACCGTGTCTCTTTCGATAAAGTAGTGCAAGTAATGAAACAGACCGGACACGACCTTCCATCACTTTACAAAGAAACAAGTGAAGGAGGATTAGCTAAGGATTATAAACAAATGTAATTATAAAAAACAACGGGCTATTCCTTTCATAGAAATAGCCCGTTTTGATTTTTATGATTAAAAACTATTCAGCCGGCGGCCAATTTGTATCATCTCCATTGCTAATATCTTTTTCATGTAACAATCCGCCTTCCTGTGAGAAATAAAGCGCATAGCGTTGACTACCTTGCTTCACCTGAATCACAGATTCCATCGGATTTTGTGGAAAAGTCAACACATACACATCCGTCACTACCCATGCATTATATTTAGAATCCATGAAAGCGGTGTAAACAGCCGGTACGAGCTGATCTATGCTATTCAGTTCATTTTCCGTCATCACCCAATTGGCATTAGCATCAAACCAGACTTCCAGTTCGTCATTGCTTACCCAACAGTCAGCTACATAATAGGCACCTTTCATCTCCCATTCTACATTCTGGGCAGCCGGATATACCTGTTTTAAGGCTTCTGTAATATTACTGGGCGGAACAAAAGTATCATCATCGTCATTATCACATGCGCCAAACAAAAGAGCAGTCATCATCAATACCACTGCCCAAGCGCCAAACTTAAATCTCCACATAGCTATCTTCTTGTTTAGGTCTATTATCACAAATCTTCAATTAATCATCAGCCTTGATAAACTTTCCCTTCTTATCAAACTTGAAAGAAAGTCCGGTAGACAATTCTATTTCATATCCTTTACGGTCACGTTCCACTTTGGTCACTCCCTCATTTACAAAATTATGAGACTTCAAATAATTGACAGCAAATCCCGGAATAATACTAACAGGAACAACCTGTCCTTTCTTTGCACTTACTTCTTCCCAGTTGCCTTTACTGTCAAAATCAATTTCCGTACCATCCATCAATACCACTTCATACTTGGTAGACTCCATCATATCCTTATCAATCTTGATATGAGCCACCTCTGGTTTCGTAAAATTGCTATTGATAAAATTACGTGCCGGAAGCGGTAACTGATTCATGTCTTTTGTAATCACATCTTTTGCGAATGAGAATTGTACGGCTACAATAGCCAACACAAGTAAAGATAGAATTTTCTTCATAATCGTTATTCTTTTAGCGTTAATACTATACTTTCGTTTCATACAGCAAATAACGATACAGATTCTGGAAAGATTTAGGAATCATGCAAGTTTGCTCTTTTTTTGTATTCTTTAACCATCTATTCTATCTTCCACTCTCCTATGGTGCAACGTTCTCTGTCAAAGCTAACAGCAACCTTCACTATTGGCAATCCACATAAAGCAAAGCGTTCAGGATAATTCTTCAAGTCAATTTGTCCCATCGCTTCGTTTGCATTCTTATCCAGTTTCAATTCCATTACATATAAGGTAGTCTTGGTACGCAATACCATATCCACACGACCGCGGGGAGTACGCACTTCCACATCAACATAGTTACCCAACAAACTGAATATGATATAAAACATCTGTTGATAATGACCCTCATATCGGGTGTTGTCGCAGTAAGGAATAGTAGACAAAAATGTTTGTAGACGACGCAACGCCGCATCCATATCACCATTCCGAATATCACGGGAGAGATAAGCCACCATCGTGGTAGTTTCCCGCGTTTTGCTGGCGACATAATTGGGCAAAAGACTCTTCATCAAACCCAACCGCACTTCCTTGTTGGGAATATCCAGTGTATACAAATCCAGAGTTTTATCATAATCCTTTATCGTGATATAACCACTCTGATATAATAACGGGATAATATCAGTCATTGTTTCAGTAGGAGCATCGAAGGCAGAAACCTCTGCATGATTATTCCCGATTTCAGAAGGTTCTACATTGAATTTTTTCAGCATTTGTATCAAATATGTAGGCGTACCGCTACCAAACCAATAAGAATTAAACTTTCCATCCGCAAAGGCATTAAGCAAACTGAATGGGTTATATATATCAGGAGATGGATAAGTGAAATGATAACCATCGTAGTTTTCTTTCAATTTCTGCACTACTTCTTCAGATGAAATCTCCATTTTTATAGCCAAGTTATCTATATCCTCTCTCATTTGGATAAGCATCTCATCTTCTGTAATGCCACAAATAGCAGCATAAGGCTCATCCATACTAATATTTTTAATATTATTCAGCTCACTAAAAATACTAAGTTGAGAAAACTTCGTTATACCAGTCAGGAATACATAACGCAGATAAGGGTCGCAAGCCTTTAACGGACTATAAAAATTACGCATGATATTGCGCAATATACCCAAATTTTCATGTTCATGCGCCACATCTAGCAAAGGAGCATCATATTCATCAATAAGCACGACTACTTTCCTACCAGTTTGTTCATAAGCACGTTTTATCAATCCCATCAAGCGTTGATTAGGATTGACCTCTTCCTCCATTTTTCCATAGATTTCTTCATAATTGAATAATTTCAAATTCAATTCCTGAAGCAATTGTTCCTTATCTACATGTTTGGCAGTACTCATATCAAAATGGAGCACCGGATACTCTATCCACTCTTTCTCCAGTTTCTCTATAGCTAACCCATGAAACAATTCCTTGCGCCCGGAAAAATAGCTATGTAGCGTGGAAGTCAGCAATGACTTCCCAAAACGTCGAGGACGGCTCAAAAACATATATTTAGAAGAGGAATGTGTCATCCGATAAACATATTCCGTTTTATCAATATAAAGATAATTCCCTTCTTGTATTTCAGAGAATGTTTGTATCCCAATTGGGTACAATTTTTGCAAATCTTCCATATCTGTTAGTTTTGTTACAAAGCTACAAAAAAATATCAGATTTGCATTGATAACGCTCACTTCTTCTGTACACCAACCCCTTAAAATACAATATACCAACGATCCTCACAGACAGTTGGTATATTTCACATATAGATACATATCAGCGTTTAAACCGATATGAGGGTCAAGTTAGAAATATACCGCTGTATTATTTCCAACCCGCATCATGTAGGGATTTCATGAGTTCATCATGAATCTAGGGACCTACATATTCTTTTATATTTATAGTTTGTGATTCATTTTTAAATATCAACGATCTTCACAGACAGTTGATATAGTGGGAAATTCACATCGGCTTTAACCTCCGATGTCAGGGCGTAGATTAGAAATGCACCGTCGTACTATTCCTAATCCACAATGTAGGAGAATCATGCCTTTACAGCATGAAGCTAGGGACCTACATTTCTTTCATCTCACATACAAACACTCTTCGTGTTAATTACATCTCAACATTTATTTTATACATACAATAATCATTCGACTGGTAAATACTACCTTTTGTACACAACCGCATATTAGCGCAACCTCCCAAACATTTCTCCGCATAAACGCATGTTATACAAAAGCCTGTCATTTTATCTAAAGAAAAATGCCTGCGCCATGTAAAAGAATTCGGGTCATTCCATATATCAACGACAGAATGAGTTCGGATATTCCCTTCAGTAAACTGCGGATCTCTAATAGAAAGACAACCTACAATATCTCCGTTGTGGCGAATACCCAAAGAATTTATACCAGCGTTACATCCATCCCAAACGGGAAATTCTTTACACTGATAAGCCATCTGTCGGGACAATATTTCTTTTTTAGAATAGTAACCAATTGTATCAGCTAAAAATACCTTCGGATAACCTTCCTCCAAATTTTTCTGATAACTGAAATCCACAATCTTTTCTATGTCATCAGCAGGAAGCATCCAGTCTTTATGTTTGGCCAGTCTTCCAGATGACACACCCAATTGCAATTGCCAGCTCATGACACCCACTTTTTGCAAATCCTCATAAAGTTGTGGCAGAGAAGACAAGTTCTGTTTCACGATAGTTGTATTAACAGCAGTACAAATTCCAGCTTCATTTAATATTTGGAGCACATCCATACACTGTTGATAACAATCACAGTTTCTCATTCGGTTATGAAGTTCGCAATTCCCGTCAATGCTAACACCTATGATGTTGATATTCGATTCAACCAGTTTTTCCACTACATAGGGCGTTATCAGTGTACCATTGGTTATAATCCTCAGTTTTACATCATAAGAAGAAATTCTTTTAACCAGAATTTCCCAATCCTTTCTCATAAAAGGTTCCCCACCCGTCAGAACAAAGACAGCAGGACGCAGTTTCATCACCTCATCTATTAATACAAGACTTTCCTCCGTAGTTAATTCGTCAGCAATGCTTGTTGTACAAGCCGAACCGCAATGTTCACACCTTAAGTTACAGCCCATCGTAACTTCCCAAGCCACTTCTTCTAAAACATACTTATCTTTCATTATATAACCACCTTTTTCTTTACGTAAAAGATCTTTCCTTCTGAATAAGCTGTCAATTCAATGCTGCTAAGACTTTTATTCACCTCTATATTTTTAGAACCCTCTTCAGTTTCCAATTCCCCTCCCTCAGAAAGCTCAAGATAGACGGCATTTTCAGTTTTCCACCTAACATTCACTATTTTCTTTTCCTCGGAAGGAGTAGGTTCCGGTCCCGGGCACATATAAGGTTTCGTAGTGACAGGTGTTAAAGGCATTTTTTTTATCGATTCTAAAGTAACGAACCCGTCACACCCAAGCTCTATATCACCGATTGTTCCTCTAACCACTGATGCGGAAAACTCCAATATTTCAGGTTGCTTTATCTCTTTTTTAGTCAAAGGAACTTTTACTTCTTCAACCACAGCTTGATACTTATTTTCTATGATGATATAAGCATGGAGGACCACAGAAATTTCAACTGTCCCTAGCTGGTCATTACAATGTATTTCCTCGAAAGAAAAAGTCATAGTACTCCCCTTTCGTAGAACCTTTTCAGAATAAAAGTTCCAAGAAAGAGTACCGTAAGGTCTAAATTCCCAGCCACTTGGTTGCACTACACGGACACTTTGATACTCTTCCGTCAATTCATCCTTTCCGCTTCCGTAAGGAATTGACACATCTATACCGGATGCCACACCTTGTAGCAGAGAAATGCCAAAGTCTATATCATAAGAAGCAGACTGCACAGATAATGAAAAAGACTGTCCTTCGGCAGAAACTGCCATTATATCCGGCTGCATATTGCATTGGACATATTTACCACAAATACCCATAACGTTAAATTAACGTATCACAATCACATATTCGCCAACTAATACCGGATTGAGCGGTATAGCTGTAAATTCATCTTTCCATAAACGGCATACCCTTTCCGTATGTTGTGAAGAAAATGCATTTAATCTCTTCGCCTCTTCCATTTCATTGAAAGGAACATCATAATATAAATGAATTACTACTTTAGATCCTTCTGTTGGCTGTATCTGACTTGTAGTAGGGTATAACATCACAGAGATTTCCGTAAAAAATCCCGGTTGAAAGTTAAAGTTACCAACGATAATATTATGCTGTTTAAGTGAATTCCTTGACAAAAATATTTCTTTCCCTTTACTATCCGTCCGACTAGATTGTATTTGAATATCCCAATCATCTAACTTTTCGCTTTCTACATCAAGCATCCAGTTGTTTCCAGTATAAAGAGTACCAACAGGTACATTCAGATTTATCTTGGCAGATACCATTGGAAAGTTCGGATTATAAGTGAGCTGCGCTATATTACGCTCTGCCCATAGGAGATTATTCTGTATAATGGAAGCCATATATATAGGACTTATACTTGATGGTATCGGATTGGGGTATTTATCCGAAAACATCCTGGCGATAAAGCAATACTCATCGCCAGCTATCGGGCTTTTAGGCAGTTCCCATACGAAAGGAGCCGCTGTCACACCGATCTCATCCGGTTTCATCGGTGGAATGTAATTGATTTTATCTTCACAGTTATCCACTTTTATAGCCTTCCAATTTGAAGGCCAGCATATAAGGCTTGCATTGGTGTAATATAGTTGCACCTGCATATCTGTTTTTTCTTCCGCCCTGTTTTTGCAACGTACATAAAAATAGTTATTCATATTTTCAACAGGAATTTCTTCAGACATTGTTGCATAGCTGTCCGGTTGTTTTAATATTTCCTGATAGTTGGATACGGCATGTACTCCTGCACACCAAATATCTGGTGATAATGCAATATTTCCCGTAGCGGGAATTTCTCCCTGATTTTCTAAATTAGGGCGCATAAATGGTGTTTTTACAAATTCATTCATAATCTTCATTTGTTAAGTTAATGTAATTTATATAAACTAGATATTAGAATTTAATCATAAGTAATATCAGAAGCAGTGCAAGCAGGCACAGCAATGCTAGAAATGGCTTCCACCCCGCCAACAATCTTATACATGACAGGATTAGGAGGATCTCCCATAGTTAGAAAATACGACATTTCCGTAATAGAACCAATACATTCTGCCGCAAATGCGCTAGCTGTCATTTCACTTTTTCTTTCTACATAACCCCATATTGAAATTGCAAGATGTCCCACACCATATGCTCCTGCCCAAATGCTATCCGAATGTGATCCTTTTCCCAAAATGTCAGTTTTGCGTTGCTTATAAAAGGTAAAATATATATCCATCGCTACCCCCACTCCGAAAAAGGCCCACGACGTCCAAGTAAACGCCACTGAATCTGTTGGTAATAATGGCAAACACGATATGAACCAAGCCAGTTCCGCACCAATAGTTACATAATCAAAAAGTGTAGGATATTTGGAAACTGTTTTTTTGACAAAATTATCCATACTGCATACGAGATAAAGAACGCCACTGGATACACAAGAAAGAACTTGCAAAAGAACACTACTTGTGCTATTCAAACCCATCACACTTTTCCGCATCAATATAGATTTGATATATTCTATGAAATTCTCCACATCTTTATCGCTATTAAATGGCAAACTCTTTCCTTTCGCTTTATATATCAATACTGTAGGTAAAGCAAGGAACGTACATAACAAATCCAGAAGAGTCAGTTTATCTCCACATATCCCCTTATAGAATGATGTAAAAAATGGAATTTTTATTTCACTTATAAAGATTTTGCTTGCGAGTTTCATTATGGTTTTCATCAAATCGAACACACCGGATATAATGGCAGACATCCCGGAAAAGATGAGCTGAATAATTCCACGTAGTGCGGATAGCAGTCCGCATAACAAAGAAGAAAGTAATGTGTCTATATCCGTAAAAGCTTTTTGGAAGTAATCCAGTGATTCCTTGAAATGAGGATTATCTGAAATGTCCGTACAAAACTTCTTCACCAGATTAAATAACTCATCAAACGGTCCGGCATTTTCCTCAAATATCTGACGCAAAGAAATCGTAAGCTCTTGCATATTGTTATTTTCCAATCTCGATTGCAAGGGGTTATTACTCATCGCATAAGCTATAGAAAAATCTTCCGCCGGAACTGTGTTCTGCATATATTTGTCGAAGGACAGATTAGCGTCCATTTGAGATATTAGCTCTTCCAATGCTTTGTCTATCTCTCCTTTACCTAGTTCCAACTGAGTAAGTAACGTCTGTTTGAGGCTTTCCGCCATTTCGGGTAGTTGAGCGAAAAACATAGTCATTAATCCATTAAACGCTCGTTTCGTTCTCATCACATCCTTCCAAATAAACAAAGAAGCCAACCATACGAATATGGTGAGAAAGAATATGGCAATAGCTGCAAATATAGTTTCTACAAAATGGAATACTTCCTGCACAACCTTTATCACAGCATCAAAAATCATTTTGACACCATTCAATACAAATTCCACAACCATTTTCACTCCGTCCACAATCCATTTTACGACAGTCACAATACCTTTTACCACTGAGCGGCAAAAGTCGCGTATCTTTTTCAACCACTTAGGAAGTTTCTTTCCTCCCGAACGTTGCATCATCCGATTCATTTCCAACTGTGCTTCCTCCTTTGTCAGACTCATATATACAGGATGTCCGCTTTCAAATGTCATACCCCATACCGGAAGATCGTCTGTCGGGACTACTCTAGAGACATCCAATAGTTGCGAACGTTTCATCAGCCTCACTTCCTCCATCTGGGGCTTTATTTTCATTACATCCAAGAGCCCCTTTGCCAAATTATCAGCATCCTGCTTGTTACGGAACTTATCGGGTAGAAACGGGGTAACCGTACCTTTCATTGAATCCGTTTGTTTGGCATCCAGCAACTTCTGCGATGTAATGGTAGACAAGTCATCATGCACTCCGGCAAACTGGGAAAGGACGATAACCTCCTCGTCAGTATGGTATTCGTTGGATAAAGAGGCATACACCACCGGGACATCCAGTCCATTAGTATATTGCTTGAAAGAAATTTTACCTTGCGCGTCCGTCCTTATTTTAGCTTGTATGTCCGTATCCAGTTTCAGTATGCCTTGCGAAGTTTCAATGTAGGTACGTGCTTCTGCCCATAATGTGACCTCCATATCCGGCAGAGCAACGAGTCTATTGTCAGAATGAGTAAAAGTTAACTCTGTAGAGTAACACGGTATTCTTTTTACTTCTCCTTCTTCCGGAAGTTGTAATGTACTTTCCACCCACGTGACTCCACCCTGATTCTCCAGTGTATGAATCAAACCGTCCTCTTGTAGTACATAATAAAGACGTTGGCATTTAGGGTTACAGTTGAATGTCGAAAAAGAGCTTTCCTTGTCTAAGATTGCCACCTCGTCTGCTGTATTTTCTGTCTCATCTTTCGTCAGTTCGATATAAGCTAAACTGCCTCCACTTAATGCCATAGACACTTTCCCTGCCTCATTCTGATATACTGAGCAGAACGCATAATTGCCTCTTTCTGCCAAAGCGGATACACTTGCCACGCCTTGTTGTTGGTCGATACATATCCCTACAGGCAGGTTTCCGGCAGTTCCATGCAACAGAAGGAAAACAGTATCAGTAGAAGGTACAAATATCTGTTTTACAGAATCTCCTGCATCCGGCAGATCCAATCTGCATGAATACCTGATCCGATCTTCCGTAACGGAATAAGATGTATAGGTAGTAGACGCGCATTCCACATTTAACTCCTCCATCCTTTTTCCGGAGAATGTAAGTATGGGAGATGAGAACGATGAGGGTATCAAACGAGCAATGGCATTTGTATCCCATTCTTGATAACTTACCCAGAAACTTTTCATATCCGCAGTCTCAGTTACTACACCCAATACGAAACCTTTCTCTTTTTCGAATGGTAGAATGAGCAATTTCTCGACTCTAAGAAAGTTTAACGGATGGACGAATGGTACAGACTCGGCTTCCGTAAATTTTCCACTATGAGGCATTCGCTCTTTGACATGCCAAACTTTGCTTTCATGTATAGCAAACAAATGTAGTAATTCGTCTCTATCAAATGCAGCTACTAATGACTTGCCATATAGCTTCACCAAACAGCTATTAAACATGCCGTGACCGCCATGTACAGTAGTCATTATTACCCCGCCTTTTTCAGTATTACATAAAAGCACATCGTATTCGTCTTCATTTGAAACGACTACCATCTCAGTGATTTTCATGTCTTTACTCCAAACGGACTTTATACCTTCGTCGCGTACATCAAGTGCTTCCATCAATTTGGTGGCACTTTTTAATTGAAATTTCTCTCCTTTTAATGTTTTTATAGTATCCATAATTAGTATGTTAGGTTTTTAATCGATAAATCCCATTGCTTTCTTGTCTAACTCCGACTCATAAACTCTGTCAACGATATAACTTATATAGCGACAATCTTCTGACATAGCTTCACTGCAATCAAAAGCCAGACGAAAAAGTCTCTCGCCTATCAACTCTCGTTTCTGTTTTATGATATGATGTATTTAAGTTCACAGTAAAAAAATATATTCTAAAACAGAACCTTAATTTGAGTACTTACACTTACTAAAAGACTTTTCGAATATTATATACAGATATGCAATAAGTATTAATCAAAATCTGCCGAGGAGGAGCATCTGTTTGATAATGGAATACAAAATCACTGTAAAATTCACTCATGTTCACTATTTGAAGCTTTTTAAATCATGAAGCAAAGATCAGAGTAAAACAAAATAGAAGCAAGAGCTATAAGTGAATACATGACTTACAATTCATTTCTATAATAAGAATAGAGGAATTTTAAATAAATAATTTGACGTTTATAGCGACTCGGATGAGTAATAAAACGATAGAACCATTCCATTCCTATATTTTGAATCCATCTTGGAGCACGACTTACTTTGCCGATAAAAACATCAAAACTACCTCCTAAATTCAAATAAGTAGCAGTATGAATTCTATATAATTCATCCATCAACAATTCTTGTACCGGAAATCCCATTGCCACGAAAACAAAATCCGGCTGCCTTTCCTTCACATCAACCAATAAAGCCTCTTTTTCTGAAATTTCCTTGATAAAGCCATTGCGATATCCTACAATATTAATATCCGGATAAAGCTCTTTCAATTTCTTTACTGTGACACAAATAGTATCCTCGGTACTTCCAATTAAATAAAATGTTTTCAAGGAATGATACCTTTTTATTAACTCCAGCCACAATTCACACCCCGGAATACGTTTTACCCCCTTCTCACCTTTACGATACATAACCTTTATAGCTCCATAACCATCTGCATACCCGATATTGGAATTGATTATATCTGCAATTTTTCCTTCTGCCCTCATTATAATTTCGGCATTCAATGACAATAACAGTTTCTTTTTATCGGTCGTATAATCTATCAATTCCTCCATATCCTGAAACGGATATACATTCACATTTTTAATTTTTACCGGAATAACCTTCATTTCATTTGTTTTCTAAGAAAATCCACAATGCGCACACAAGCCTTACCATCGCCATAAGGATTAACTGCCTTACTCATTTGCTCATAATGAGTTTTGTCATCAAGCAATTCAGAAACTTCTGCCACTATCTTATCATAATTAGTTCCTACTAATTTTACAGTTCCCGCCTCCAATGCTTCCGGACGTTCCGTTGTATCACGCATAACCAAAACAGGTTTTCCCAAACCAGGAGCTTCTTCTTGAATACCACCACTATCGGTAAGAATAATAGTGGACTTCTCCATCAAATAGACAAATAAAAGATACTCCAAAGGTTCTATAAAAAACATATTTCCCAAGTCAGTTAGATTCTCACCAAAAACCTCATGAATTGGTTTACGAACATTAGGATTCAAGTGCATTGGGTAGACAAAATCTACATCAGAATGCTTTATTGTTAATGCTTTTATAGCCTGGCACATTGAAATAAATCCATCACCGAAATTTTCACGCCGATGCCCTGTTATAAGAACCAACTTCTTACCGTTGATTAAACGCCCCATATTATAACCGTTTCTCTTTAAAGCATTTCTCAAAAAAGCATCCAAGTCGTCATCATTTTTTATCTTATTCACCACTATATGAAGTGCATCGATTACAGTATTACCCGTAATTACTATTTTTTCTTCCGACACACCTTCATTTAATAAATTCTGTTTGCTCAATGATGTCGGAGCAAAATGATAGCCAGCAATGCGTCCAGTAATCAACCGATTCATTTCTTCCGGCCACGGACTGTAAATATTATGAGTACGCAACCCTGCCTCTACATGCCCTACTGGGATTTGCTGATAAAAAGCAGCCAATGCAGCAGCTGTAGAAGTTGTAGTGTCACCGTGTACCAATACCAAATCTGGCTGAACGGCCTTAAGTACATCACGCATACCTGTCAGAACACGAGCTGTCACATCATATAAGTCTTGCCCCTGCTTCATAATATTCAAATCATAATCCGACTGGATATCAAAAATTTGAAGAACCTGGTCCAACATTTCACGATGTTGCCCCGTTACACATACTATAGTTTTAAATTCATCGGAACGTAGTTGAAACTCCTTAACCAAAGGTGCCATCTTTATAGCCTCCGGACGTGTACCGAAAACCAACATTACTTTATTCATAAAAAACTGTTTTATTTAAATGAGAGATTTGTAATAGCTCTTTAAAATTTCTATATTTTTATCAAGAGAAAATGATTCAGATATCAGTTGATAGGATTCTTGACTAAATTCTTCTCTCAAAGATCTATTTTCTATAATTTCTTTCATTGTCTCTGCTAAAGCATCAATATCACCAGGCTTTACCAAAAAGCCATTTTTATTGTTATGCAATACTTCCGGAATAGAAGCTATATCCGTGCTAATATTAGGAATACCATAAGCCATTGTTTCAAGAATAGTCATAGGAAGTCCTTCATTATAAGAAGGCAGAATGTTAACCATTGTATGCTCCATAAAAATCTTTTTTTGTTCGCCCACAATCCAACCTATATGAGCAATACGATAACTGATACCTAATTCATTTATCATTTGTTGAACTTTATCTATTTCTCCATCACCACATAAATATAACTTTATATTTTTATCAATCTGAGAGTCTAACAATTTTATGGCTTGTAATAAATCGTATATACCTTTACGCTCACAGATCACTCCAAGAAAAAGAATGTTTTTCGCATCTTTATTATATGGATTATAAGAATAGGTTCTCACTGCATTATGTAAAACTTTTACTTTAGCATTCGGGGCTTTCTCCTTCAATAAACGGACAAAACTTTCACCTAAAACTATATTCAAATCAGTCAACTCAAGGATATGCCTGACATATTTCTTTCTTTTTTCGGGAAGATTTGCATAAAATTGTTCAAACTCCGCCGCATGATGATGCATCACAGTTTTAATACCTAAAAAACTGAACGTTTGTACTAAAAATGCTTTTCTAAAGAAACTTCCTCGTTCTGCCGTATGTAAATGCACTATATCAACCTTACCTATTAGAGTCAGACATAATATCCTAATATATGCCCACATAAAGTACAATATCAGAATATATTTATGTGCATTAATATGAGTAGGTATATAGGATATTTTCACATCCTTCCAATCTTTACTATTAAGATAGTTATTCACTACCGACACCATTCCACCTTTTATAGAAAGAGCAGAACCACACATTAAAACATTTGTCATATTTTCTTAGCTTTATATTATTCTAAATCATCTAACCCGATAAGTCCAGGATAAAATTTTATAAACTAAAAAACCGACTTTATGCTTCATTTTCTCACTATAAAACCAATCCCTCCATAACGATTGATCAGCATATTGAGCCAGCACCTTTTCTGTCTCTTCATATATACTTTTAGACTTGCTCAATATAGCTTCTTTCATGACATTACGTCTTAAATCAGATTTTGCTTTATATATAGACTTCGGATTGACAGCAATTTGATGTTGCCTTGTATAATCAAGAATTATATTAAACACTATCAAAGCATCAGCTCTGACACTACAGATTTTTCTGTTTCTTGTTACACTATTCTGATTCACTCGATATCCGTATAACTCAGCATTGTAATAATAAAAGCTATTCGCATGACACAATAGCTTAAACAACACAATCCAATCTTCACCAATACGAATACCAGGGGGGAAACGAATTTCATGTTCAAAGAAAAGAGAACGCTTATAAATCCCCCCTGCAACACCCAAATTAGCTTTCCGTTGTATCACCAAATCTATATATTCCTCTCTGTCGCAACTAAAAGACGCTTCATATGAATGTATCTTTTTACTGTTTTTAAAAAGATACATTCCAAAACGCGTCAAATCATATTTATAAAATTGTATCTGATGATAAAGAATATTCAAAGCATTCTTTATCAACACATCATCTCCATCTATAAACAAAATCCATTCACCTGACGACTGCTCCAGACCTAAATTCCGAGCGCAACTTACTCCCTGATTTACTGTATGTATGGTTTTTAGGCATTTATATCGAGAAGTATATTCATCACAGATCTTGCCTGAACCATCGGTACTCCCGTCATCTACCAATATTATTTCCTGTTCGCACGGACTGTCTTCACAAATCAGACTATCTATGCACTGTCTCAACCAATCTTCACAGTTGTAAACCGGCACTATTACTGATACTTTCATTGATAATAAATTTACATCAATTTAGACAGCCCACGTTCTATTCCCCACTTCACGACATTAATCCGATGAACAGAAGATGAAAAATGTAGTATCAACCATATTATCATTTTCCCCGTAAATCCACAGTGGGAGTATAAAATCTCCAACTTATTGCGAAACATATCACGATAATGGTTATCTATTGAATTTACATAATTTGAATAAGCCAATCTAAAAATTAAATCACGTTGAGCACCGATACAAAATTCATCTATATGCGCTATAAAATCATCGATAGCTATCAGGCGTGATTCTATGTTTTTTTTACTGGGAAGTTGTGTAATACTCCCCTGACGAATGTTATAAACATAGGTATCCATTTTACAGATAGCATAAGATTTTACGCATTTAGCAGCAAAGAAATTCCAATAATCATCTTCATGCAAAAGTCCTTCCTTGAAAAACAAGTCATGCTGAACCAACCATTCATGTTTTATTAATTTATTCCAAGCAGTAGGCGGATAAATCGAACGTAACATATATCTTTTTATAATCTTTTCATCATCAGTATATTCAGATACACGTTTATTATTCATCATACTGAGATACTCATATCCAGGCTTTGTAACTACAGCACCAGCTTGTACAATTTCAGCTTGCGGATATTTATGAGCCATATTCATTAGCTGTTCGAGACATTCCGGCACCAGCCAGTCATCACTATCCAAGAAATATAAATAAAATCCATGAGCCATATAGATTCCCTCATTACGTGCCGCAGACAACCCGCCATTTTTTTGTCTGTGTTTTATCGTAAAACGAATGGGACCATTATATCCGTTCAGTATTCTTCCTACGATTTCCATACTAGCATCAGGAGAACAATCATTCACTATAATGCATTCTATCCCTTCATTATATGTTTGATCAATAACAGATTGGATACATTTCTCAATATATTCTTCAACATTGTAGACAGGAATAATTATCGACAACTCTATTTTCATATCCATTTATTTAGATTCAGCTTCTTTTATAAAACATTGAGGACGATAACAAGAATAAATATAAAGCTGCTTGTATTTAATGAACAATGCCGTTACAATCATATAATAAGCAAACGAACAATAAATATTAGTCAGAAAGACTGACAACACGTATCCTCCATGCAACAAATAGTTATCAAGTTTATTCCTACAGGCAATATTGGTTCTATTTACCAACAAAAAGAAAAAGAATATCCAAACCAAAAGACCTATATAACCAGAAGAAGCAATAGCGTCCAAATAAAGGCTTTCAAAGTACCAAGCATCTGTAGCACCATGATACTTCATGTTATGCACTATCGGATAACCATACCCCAACCCAGCAAAAAAATGGTCGGAAATAAGATTATTGACATAAATGGCTTGTCTTACACGCATACTTTTATCTGACCCTTTAAAATCATGTTCGGCAGCCAAATCATCATCCCAGAAAAACAAAGCCGTCTCAATATTGGAATGGTAAACATCGCGCACAACCGGAACATTGATATACAAAACAATACCGACAATCACGATAGCTATGCCTCTTATCAGATTCTTTCTTGTAAAAATACCTTTGTTCACAAATATACAGCCAAGAAGTAATAACATTGGCACAATAACAGAGCGCTTAGTAGAAAGAAAACAATTCAGGACTGCTAATATGATAAAACTATTCTTTAAAATCTTATTGTCTATTTTCTGATAGAATAATCCAAAAGTCAGCATAATCAATGAAATCTGTCCCCAAGGTATGGCTCCTTCTGATTGATTTCCTGATGCACTTGAGCTTAAAACCCCTCTTAATATTTCCGTACCGTTCCCTACATACAACTCCCCCGAATAATCGAATGCATTCGCAAAAAGCAAGACGTACAAGTTTATATGGGTGATATAAGTGACAATTCCCCAAACTCCTATTATCAGATAAGAAATAATCAATGTTTTCACACACAAGCGAAGTTCATCTTCATTCTTTATGGCAATCATTATCAAAAAAAAGGGTGAAACTTCCGTTAACGCAAACTGTATAAGACTTCGATATTGAAAACTATAATCGACTACACCAAAAACGCCCAATACCGCAATTGGAAAAATGAGATAAACGAAAGGAAATGTAGCGGCTTTTACATTCTTCTTACTTTTTCTCCATCTCATATGCCTTACCATAGCAAAAAAGATGAGAATAATCAGCATAAAAGTGTATAAACTTAATCCTGCAACCCGTGTCGGAGTAGGTATAATCATTTTTATTGCAATATAAAATGCACAACCATAAGCCAACGACTTAAAGCATAGGCAAAAATGTATTAATATGATAAGTATTACCAATATATGCAACATACTCAAGAATTATGTCTTATCTCAGATGTTTTATTCGTTTTGCCCTAACTGATTTATAACATTCTCAAATTCGTTTAGATACATATTTTTATCAAACAAACGCGAACGTTCAACACTATTTTGACTCATAACAGTACGTTTAGAAGGATCATTATACAACTCCATAATCGCTTTCTGGATATTATTCACAAGATCATGTTCTTTATCTATAAACAAAGTTGTTGCTGGCGTACCCACTTCAACCATCCCCCCCGAACGGGTTGCAATAGTAGGGATTCCCGAAGCTAAAAATTCTAATATTGCTATGTTAAAAGCTTCTTCACAAATACTTGGCACTACTGCTATATCAGCCGATTTATGGTAAAGATACAGGTTCATATTATCAATATAGCCGGTAAATACAACCCTATCTTTATGCTGAGCAGCCATATTGCAAATAGAGGACTGATAATCTGTCATTTTGGCTCCTTTAAAATCGGACGAACCCACAATCATCACTTTTATTTTAGGATTATCAATAGAAAGGACAGCTTCTATCAGTTCTTTCACTCCTTTTACTTTGATAACCCTTCCACAGTAAATTATTACAAAATCATCCAATGAAAGCCCTAATTTCCGACGTATTTCAGATTTCTCCTTGAAGTGAATATTCTTAGCAAACTTAGACAAGTCTATCCTGTTTTTTAAAACCAATATAGACATATCTTTTTTAGTCATAGATGACATGAATTGCTTTTTAACAAAATCACCTACTGCAATAATATGACCAAATGTATTTTCCAGAAAAGGAGTGGAGAAAGTCTCACAATGTATATGATTGACAAATTTATCGGCTCCATACATTTTGGAGGGCTTAGAGAAGACACCAACTTCACAACCTTCACTGATTATATAATCAAATTCAGCTCCTTCATTACACAAAAAGTTTTTCACTCTACGATTAAAAGGAAGTATGATTGATATATCATTTCCTGTTAATTTCCTCACCCCTCCTCTTAATTTCCACCAAAGTTTATTCTCTCTATATTTAGGATGTTTTAACTGTATAAAATGGGTATACTTGTATTTCTTAAACTCTTGTTCAACCATTGAATCATAACACTCCACTACTGTAAACTCGAATTTTGGGGTTCTCTCATTTTCATTTATCAATAGTTCTATTAATTGTTCAATAGCACCTCCTTTTATAGCCGGTACAGGCAAAGCACCACACGTAACAAAACAAATTTTTCTCATTCCTTCCGCCTTTTCGATATTTTATTTAAGACAAAAGCGCTCATATTCAGCATATTCTGCTTATTAAAATATAAATAAAGTAATAAACATGCAGTATAAGCAAAGACAAGCTTCCAATCATCCAAAATCAAAATCACTACATATGCTAACATTAATATCAATAATTGTTTCACCATATACCAACTACAGGTGAATTTCACAAACCTACGAGAATAATACACTCGAGAAAGAGCTGTCAACAGATGAGATAAACAAATAGCCACACTGGCTCCCCATAACCCCCATTTAGGAATCAGTAAAAAATTAAATATCACCGCTGCTACTCCACCTACAACTACTGAATAGAAAGTATATTTACTTTGTCGTACAGCTGAAAATATAGTGCCTAAAAAGGCACTAGCATTTGAAAAAATTACTGAAATAGTTAGCAGTGGAATATATACCCATGCCTCATGAAACTCTTTTGCTGTCATTAAATTGATAAAAAGTTTAGCAAACATCAATATGATAAAATAGACCAACATCTGCACAAACATAATCATCTGAAACATTTTATTGTAATAGATAGCAAAATCAAGTTTCTTATATTCTTCAACAACAGTAACAATCCACGCTTGCTGGAAAAAATTAAAAACTAAATTCATAATTCCCGGTAATTTCCCTGCAACCGCCATCAACCCAAGAGCAAATAAACCTACATAATCTTCTAATAAAGGTCTGTTCAACCCCGAAATTAGCCACCACAATATAGAAGTAGGTATCAATGGAATAGAAAAACGAAGCATTTCTATCAAAGCTTCCTTATCCCAATCATTAATAGACAAATACTTATAGGATTTAGAATAAAAAAATGTAAATAATGCCGTAGCAATATTGGCTCCAATAGTTGCTAATACAAAGCCATATACTCCTTGGGTAGGTATCAAAAGAAAAGAAAGAAATGCTGTCGTTATCGTCTGTACAATACCTGTAAAACTGAACACAGACATTTGGTTGATACCTCGACAAAAGTCCTGTGTATATTTTTGAAAAACATTAGAAATAAGAATTCCATAGATAAACCATATATTATCTATGAAAATATTTTTCATAGGCAAATAAGAGATACCCCAAAATACAAACATGCATATTATGGAACACAAAAACTGAAATATAAACCCAGTAGAAAAGTAATTACATACTTTTTGCTTCGTGGCTCCTACCGGATATATGTATATAGCATCGCTTATGTCACAAGCAACTACATTGAGTAACAAATTTGCATAAATAATCAAAAGATCAGTAGTTCCATAATCAGCGGGTGAAAGCCAGTTTGTATAAAACGGCAACATGAAGAACCCCATCAATTTAGAGCCAATGTTACCAATTACTATAAAAGAAATATTCTTTACTAGTTTATCACTACGCCCCATAGGTAGTCTTTTGCATTCTACAATACAACACAATTAATGGAATAAAACCTGTTTAGCTTCTTTCAGCGTCAAGAACCCCTCATCGCGAATAAGTTCCTCATCCATCTGTTCACCCCACCAATCTATATTGGCATCTGCTCCGAAAGATAAAGCAGAGGAAGAGTTAACTGTTACCACACATTCAAACGAAACTCCCATGAAAGCAAGCATTTGCATTGGCATATCCTTATTAAAATGCAACGCTTTTGGAAATTCTTTCTCATAATTCCTTCCATCACGCGGATGTTTTTTTATAATGATATTTTCCTCACCGTAATGTGCGATTATTGTACGGTACATTTCAATCTGTTCTTTATCTGACATTTTCCCATCTTCAACAAAAGCTTGGGTAAGAAGTAGCACTTTACGACTTGCTAATTTTTGAAGATCCTCTTTGTTTAAATCAAATATGCCAAGAATATATTGCTTCTTTTCCTTAGAACTACTTTCCCATTCTTCAGATAATCTTTTTACTATATTCTTTTTCTTTTTATGATAAGGCTTATTATAAGGGGAAGATGTATAAATAGTTGTAACCATACTGCTTGTTCCTACAGGATGTTGGTAATAATCTCCAAAGAGTAAACGTTTTAGCTTTTTTTTCAAGAGAGAATATGTTTCAAATTCTTTATATTCGCGATAGAGATTTGAATTTTCCCAAATATCTAAAACATTAGGACAATCTTCAATATAATTCATTTTCAGTCCTCTCAATAGATCCCAATAAAAATCTAACCCATAAATATCAGCATCAAAAATAAAAGCCCAGTCCTTTCTCCTTTTTACAAGAGTATATAAAACCAGAACAT
>SKEX01000127.1_pt1 | contig 88534 bp, 86 predicted proteins | sample 4841451 | NCBI WGS metagenome assembly SKEX01 (sample SAMN11008798, study PRJNA524170) | human gut metagenome | isolation source: fecal sample from pouch patient p38, | place: Israel: Tel-Aviv | reverse complement strand
TCCGTAAGGGGCTGGGAGAAACTGGTGGGATAATCAAAAATACGGATACCGTTGAGTTTCATATAGGCAGTCATTGCTTCCGCATGGCTCCAGTTTGGGATATATCCCTGAATGATCATGCGGTCATGACAGGTAATGATACCATGAATTTTATCAGCGTATTTATCAGTGAGTAACATATAAAAATCCCCTTTTTCTTTAGAATAACACAAGGGATAGAAAATAAAAATAACTTTTCCGGTTTATCCGGGTTAGGGACTGTAAAATGTAACCTATTATCTTGCAGAATTGATACAGATGTGCTATATTGAAGATATAAAAAGGGAAACCGCAAGCGGCTTACCCCGAAAATTTAGAAACTGTTTTTACAAACAGCCGTCATTATTCGCAGTAATGGCGGCTATTTTCGTTTATCCTTGAAAATCTCATAACAAAGACTAACAAGGGCAACAATGAATATTAACAACTGAATCAGATCAGTATATGTAACACACATTGGCATCGCCCTCCTTTCTTTCGTCTGGAGGGTCGCCCCTCCGTAAAAGAGGGTAAGCCGCCCGGCTTTGGTTTCCCATGCCGAGATTATAGCATATTCTCAACTTGCTTTCAATTCCTCTGCTGCCAATGCATCCCATTTTCTAACGGTCTGTATTTACTGTAGTATTTCAATGAAAAATCAATTTTACCCCTTTACCCTAACATTTTCCTCACTGAATAGATTTAAACTATAATTTCCTCTATCCTGTATGGAGTTTTAAAGCGCAGAATTGATTTTATGATAACTTCTTGAGCCGTTCTGCAATTTCTTTCCGCTGTTCTTCTGTTAATTCTCGCTTAATATCTCTTGACCGAATTGTAACGAATCTTTTTGGAAAGAAATATTCTTTAGACACAATAGTACCCTTCACCCGTTCCACTCTTTCTAATCTGAATTGCTCTGGATTCTGTTGCAATAGCTGAATCAGACGGACGTGCAGGGCCAGGGGGATCTGGGAATACGGGACCATGGATGAAAGCAGTAATGCATGGGTATGTCCGCAGATTTTGCAGTACACACGAACAACGGAAAGGGAGAGGATCCTGTCAGCAAGCTGGATGCTGCGTTTATAAGAGCCATGACGGATGAGACAGCCGGAGTGACCGCAGACACATGAAATAAGGTTCAGATCAAGGGAATCTATTGTTTTATTGTAAAAATCCTGAGAAATAAGGTTGTAGTTTTCTGTTTTAACTGTTATCATAGGTATGTATGAATGTAGCGAGAGCTATGTTTAGGTGAAGGCAGAAACTAAACTTTGGTAGGGGAGGTTTCTGCTTTCTTAATTTCATGGTTACAAAACCATATGATAACACAAGAGGTCTCAGGATAAAACAATTTGATGGAAAATACGTCAGATTCCTTTATTCCAAGACCTCTTTTATTACGCCTTAAAGATGAAAAATAAGTTTGTTATAGTGTGCTTGATAATAATATACTTCCCTTCTTCGTTCTGGAACGTCATGCAAAGAGCTTCTCCCTTTTCTCCGGTCTCCCGGTCTTTTGTCATGCAATCTTCCAGATCGATCAAAACGCACTGTCTCAACTCTTCCATGTCCTCTGATCCATATACCGGATGTTCTACAACATTCTCTGACTTCGCTTTCTCCATTCCAAGCCGGAAGGCTTTCTGGATTGCTTCGTACTGATCCACGCTTTCTGCATTGATCTGCATGATTTCTTCCGCTGCCATTTCTGGCAACAGTCCATCTTCTTCCAGTGATGCATACTCTCCGATCAGCTTCTGTATACCGCTCATAGCTACCACTAACGAACTCAGCACGCTCCGCTCTGTTTCTTGATGCTCTTCTCTTGTCATAGTGCCGTTGCCGTATCCGTTGATCCCGGTTGACATCTGGTACTGCGCATATTCCAGACTGTTTAAAATATTCTGTAACTGTGCTTCTGTTTCTGTCATTTCAAAAAATAATTTGCTCATACTTTGTTTTCCTCCTACGCTTCTAACATTTGAATTCGATACATTGGAACTGACGCAAGGATGCCGCCCTTTAAAACTACAATTCCCGATGTTTCCCGAAACTCTATCAGTTCCCCTTCCACCTCATGGAATGTTTCTTCATTCTCCCCAACTCGTTCCCCTGCATCTGCCAAAATGGATACCCATTCTTTCTTGAACAGTAGTCTGCTCTGCTTTGTTTCCGGTGCTTGTGCCGGGATCATTACTCTACATCTCTGCTTCATGTTTCGCTTTCCTTTCCAATTCGTTTGCAAGTGCCAGTGCTAATTCTTTCGAGAACTCTGTCTGGTACTTCCTGTAAAATCTGTCGGTATCTTCTACTACTTTCTCCCAGTATTCCTTTGTGTTCTCTACGCTCCAGACTGATTGCATCATTTTCCAATAGTCCTGAAACATTTCAAATTCTTCACTGCCTTTTAATAATTTTACGCTGTCCATCTTTTAATCAAACGGTGTCCGTACCGTCTTGAATCCATCTTTGCTTTTGAGTTCCTCTTCTGTTTCCTGGAATCGCATTTCATTTCCATCAAAGCGGTATACAATCTTCCCTGGTTCTCCCTGCCGGTTCTTATCCACTTTCAGACCTTTCCTGGTCTTATCCTCATTGTCCAGATTCCACAACAAAATGATAATGCTTGCATCCTGTTCAATGTCTCCGGATCGAGTGCTTTTATTCTCATTGTGGGTAAATTGTGGGTACAGCTTGATTTTTACGCTTGTCTGTGCTACAATTCCACCTGCTGAAAGTGGCGTATTTAAGCCATTTCCAGCAATCAACTATCGTGTGTTCGAGACCTTCCACACGTAAAATAAAACTAAAGGAGATTTTGATCTATGAAAAAAGAAAAAACAATCAGCGTACTGTTTCTGGTACAGTCAGCAATGATCGCTGCGATTTATGTGGTCCTGACCATCGTATTTGCCCCGATCAGTTTCGGACAGATTCAGTTTCGTATCGCAGAAGCACTGACCATCCTCCCCGCCTTCACTCCGGCTGCAATTCCCGGACTCTTTGTGGGATGTCTGATCGGAAATATTTTAGGAGGCGCAATTCTTCCTGACATTATTGTCGGAAGCATGGCAACTCTGCTCGGTGCTATTTTCACCTATCTTCTGAGAAACCGCAGCAAATGGCTCGCACCACTGCCGCCGATCATTGCAAATACAGTTCTGATTCCATTTGTTCTTTATTATGGATATCAGATTCTGCTTCCAATTCCATTCCAGATGCTTACCGTGGGAATTGGTGAAGTTCTCTCATGTGGAATATTGGGTATGATTGTCTACACCGCTCTGAATAAATATAAGACAGTTATTTTCCGTCAGTAACAAAAAGGAAGAAGTTCTTTCACAGAGAATAAATTCTCTCAAAGACTTCTTCCTTTTTCTGTTATTTCATATAACCGATAAACGTGTTTCCACTTCCTGCTATCATAGCGCTCATCTGTTCAATCGAAACTGTATTTTGGGATGCTGTATCCGGATCGATGTAAGTGATATCCGTCATACTATATCCTGTCAGCAGGATCGCATGATTGGCATCTGTCATCGCAATGACCGGAAGGCCCTTGTTGATAATATACAGAACCTGTTCCAGACTACATCCGGTCAGGTCTACTTTTTTGGCATTATACGCTGCCATCACCTCTTCACAGGTCTGAAGAGAGGTCTTTCCTTCTCCATTTCCAAACGGTGCTGTCTCTGTATCATAAACCAGATCTCTGTTGCCTTTTTCCCATACATATGCCTGTTCTGATGAGATTACTACTCCCGAAATCTGCTCTGCTCTCTGAATTGCATAAGCCGCCTTATCGTAAATCGCAACCAGTTCTCCCATTCCATATACATAGTACTTTTCAGACTTCGACTTGTCATTCAGCGTGATCGTGATCGGCTTTTTCCCCACCACCTGCTTCGGACGCAGGATTTTAGGAACAGTATCGGAAATTCCTTTTTCATAAGTCAGCCGCATCTGCTTTTCTTTTAAATCTGTACTGAAAGCTTCCAGAGTTATACTTTTTGTCTTCTTTTCTTCGTTACTGCTGATATAATCCTGACTGGTAACTGTATAAGTCTCTCCTGATTTTACAACCCTGTTCAGAGTCATCATATTTTCTTCAATAAATACATCGGATATATAAATCTGATCTGCTGAGTATATCTTCATCACTTCATTTTCTGAATTTCTGATCTCCAGCTCATACATCGGGAACAGTTCCCCTCCCGCTGCCGTATGACCGACATCTTCCTGCCGCAGATATCCATACACAAAATCTGATCCGATAAATCCAAGCGGTCTGATTGCTTCCCCTGATTTTGCGGCTACAGCATTTTCTTCATCTGTTTTCAGATTCAATACCTTGATCTCCTGTGCGGTATTGATCGTTCCTGACGTCTGGTATGCGATCAAATGCCCGTCTGCAGACACCGTATACTGCCCTTCTTCCAGATTTTTTGCCAACACTGTCTGCTCATCCTTTGTCAGATCTATCTTGTAAAACTTTCCGCCTGCCAGAATATACAAAAGATTCTGATCCTGATTGTAATACACCATTTTTCCAAGCTCTTCCTCTGCGATTGCAAATGATTTTGTACTTGGAATAAACGCTTTTTCCTGTACTACATTTTTTTCAATATCATAATAGTAAATATCAACTCCGACTTCTCCCTCATGTGCTCCGCGATTCATATACCCATAAACTGCAAACGCAGTACTTCCATTCTTTTCCACACTGATGATCCGGATATTATGCTGGTCATACCTGCTCCGAGCATCATTTCCTTCGATATTGCTAAAACTGAATACCTGTGCAAGCTCATTCTGCTTTACATTGTATGTCCATAAATTTCCATTTCTCACGAAAGAAACAATATTTCCTGACGAATTTGTTTCATACAATATATCGGACGATGCTATACCCAGAAGAATCCCGTTCTGATCCAGCACTTTCTGATTTGCATCAAAAATCTGTTCCATCTTCCGATTATAATCCAAAAGGTAGATTTCCCCCTGCACGTAGCGAATCCTGAAAAACTCGCGGACATCATACGTCTCGATCTCTCCCGTATCTCCGGCACATGTCACCTGATACTGTGCAAGCAGCGACGTATAGACGGAATTGCTCTCTTTGATGCTCCACTCCGGTTCCTCAACCACCTGCGGACTCAGATTTCCCCATGTCACATGATCTGCATCAGAATGGATGGTAACAGTCTGGTAAGTTGTATTGTCCCCTTCTGCACTCGTTTCAAGATAGTTTTTCAATTCCTCCTGACTGTTTTTTTCCAGCGTCTTTACATGAAAACCCTGCGCAAAATCCAGACATTCTTTTAAAGAAAGTTCATCCGGTCTTGTAATTCTGGTATAAAAGTGAACCTGTTCCTCTTCCATAGAAAGAATCACTTCCAGAACAGCTTCTGAAACTTCATCCGGAAGACCTTTTTGCAGATCCAGCAAAATCGTCTCATCAGAAATATCCTTCTGTTTGCCTTTCAGATAGGTTTCTTCTCCATTTAACGAATACACTTTATATTCAACACCTGTGATTTTATTTCCAAACTCTTCAATCTGCATCTGAAGTGTTCCGTTTGCCTCCAATGGTGTAATGGTGTCCCGCATTGCCGTAACATCCATCTCATTTACATAACCGGCCAGAGCATTCACAGCCCTGCCTTCCTTTTGAAATGAGATTCTCGGAAGTGTAGGATCTCCCAGATCGATGATCTGATCGTCTACACCACTGTTCATAAACAGACTGCTGACAAAAATTGCTGCCACAAATACTACAAGGAGTATTCCTGACTTTCTCATTCTTTTTTTCATGATTCTGTCCCCTTATCTAATAACACTCCCAGCATTGGGTCAATCCCCAAAAATTTCCTGCACTCCCAAACCTGGCTTTCACTCCCCTGTTTTGCCTGATTCGTCTTTACCGCACGCAGAAGAATATTTTTCGGCGTATGTTCCATATCGATAAATTCCAGAACCTGAGTCTCATAACCGGACTGCTCCAGATATTTCGCTCGAAGTCCGTCTGTCAGAAGCGCCGCAAACCGCTCTTTTAAAAGACCATAATCCAGAATCGGCGCCAGCTTATCATATCCGGCTCCTTCCCGTTGCATCTGCCCATTCAATTCATGCTGACAGCATGGAACCGACAGGATGACCTTCGCATTCCATCCCACCGCTTTAGCAAGTGCAAAATCTGTCGCTGTATCACAGGCATGAAGCGTCACAACCATATCCACTTCTCTGACACCTTCATAATCCGCAATATCTCCCACCAGAAATTCCAGTTTGTCATATCCATATTTGCGGCTTAACTCATTACAATGATGTATGACATCCGATTTCAAATCTAACCCGATGATACGGATATCGTACTCCTTCAGAACATGCAGATAATAATACATGGCAAATGTCAGATACGATTTTCCACATCCAAAATCCAGAATCGTGATCTCTCTGTCCTTCTCAAGCTTCGGAAGAATATCCTCAATAAATTCCAAAAACCGGTTGATCTGACGGAACTTATCAAATCTGGAATGTACAATTTTTCCATCCTTTGTCATCACACCCAGATCCTGGAGAAACGGAACCGGAATTCCTTCCTCTAAAATATATTTCTTACTTCTATTATGTGACAATTCTACCGGTCTTACACTGCCTTTTGACGTTTTTTTCTGAATGGTTACCTTGCCTTTTTTGCTCACTAAAACAGTGTAATTCATATGCACTGTAGATACCTGCATCTGCCGGAATTCTTCCATATATTCCAGCAATCGGTCTCGTGCCGAAATCGGGTCCAGATTCTCATGAAATGCCTGTGTTTTTGTAAAAGACTCCAGTTGAAAAAGTAAATTGCCTTTTTTCTCGATCGGCCGAACCTTTACCTTTAAAATTCCTTCTTTTTTCCTCGGATTGCTCAAAACTGCCTGAACAAATTCTATATTTAAAATATCTGATAATAATTTTTTGATCGTTTCCATGCGATTCCCCTTATCATTTGTTTTCTATATAAGCTATGTGTGAACAGTAACTATTGTAAAACAAAATAAAGTCTCGTGCAATAAAACAAGTCTTAAATTAAAAGAAGACGGGAAAAATTCCCGCCTCTCCTACTCTTCTTCAGAATTCTCTCTGAAAAAACATGAATCTTGTTCTTTTTTATCTGCTTTTCTAAAACGAACTGTCGCCTTAAAAAGATCTCCGTCCAGATATAATTCCAGTTTTCCGCCCTGCATCTGTACCAGACTTTTCGCAATCGATAATCCCAGTCCGCTTCCTTCGGTACTCCTTGAAATATCACCGCGAATAAAACGTTCTGTCAGTTCATCTGCTGAGAAATTGAGCGGATACTCCGAAACATTTTTCAAAGAAAATATCACTTCATCCTTATCAGTGCGCAGATCTGCATAAATTCTCGTCCCCGGCATTGCATACTTCGCCGCATTATTATAAAGATTTTCCAATACTCTCCACATTCTTCTTCCATCTACATGAATAATCGCCGGCTCATTTGGAAGTGTCTGAATCAGCTCCAGATTCTTATGTTCAAATTTTTCTGCAAACTCTCCCGTCGTCTGATTCATCATCTCTACCAGATTGACATCCATCAACTGCAGATTGATATTCCCGCTGCTCACCTTGGATGCTTCTACAACATCCTCTGTCAATGTTTTCAGACGCTGTGCTTTTGCCTCCAAAATTTCCAGATACCCCTGTATCTTAGGATCTTCAATATTGGATCGTTTCAGGATATCCACGTAATTGATAATGGAAGTTAGCGGTGTTTTGATATCATGAGATACATTTGTGATCAGATCCGTTTTCAGACGCTCGCTTTTCACGCTTTTTTCCACAGCCTTCTGCAATCCGGTTCCGATATCATTCAGCATTTCTGCTACTTCACGCTGTTCTCCTCTGAGATGTTCCAGAGAAATCTGATATTCCAGATCTCCTCCTGCAACTGCTTTGATTCCTTTTATGATTTTATTCTTTGCAATCGCATTCAATACCAGATAATACACAATGAATGCATCTGCTGCCAGCGTGATCAACACAAATCCCGGCGTTCTGAATAATGCCAGCATCCAGTGGATTCCAATCAGTATCACCCCTGATACAACCATTCTCCACACCACATTTCTGTTTCTCCAGAATATTCTAAAGAATCTGCAAAACGCATACAATACGCTGTTCTTCCACATCGTTCCCGCTTTTATCCTGCGGACCAGGCTCAGATATCCGACCAGGAACATGATCATGGTATAAGCCGCTGTACATGCAAGTTGGATCATATCTTGCATTGTCGGAACATATCCGGATGCATATTCATAAGAATATCCGATCGTTGCAGTCATCAAATCCGTGCTTTCTGCAAAATACCCGAGGGCCATATTCCCATTATTCATCCAGAACATCATCGGAATTATCCAGATCCCAATCACAAACACTGCTGCAAGCTCCGTTTTCCATCTGTCAAATACATTCAAATGCACTCCGTCACTTCGGTTGTTTCTTCCGGCGATCACTGTCAGCCATATCAGACTCACGATTATCAGTAATACTGCCGCACCGAGCAGGATCACCGCACGATTGATATAAGGTGCATATTCATCATATAATTTCTTATCCAGATAAAAAGAATCCTGTATTGAAAACCTGGTATCTACTGCCGCTGCAAAAATAAAATCACCGTTGCTGTTTCTGCGCTGTGACTTTACAAACTCCTTCCAGTCATTTGCTGTGATATCCATATTGGTCTTAAAATCAGAAAGCTTTGGCTGAACAATCATATACTTCGCATTTTTCTGAATATCTGAGATATTTTCTTTTACACTGTTGTAATCCTGATATTCCTTGCGATTTGTATAAACTTTTTTTGTTTCTTTATCAACAAAAATATAGGCAAAGTTTGTATTTCCCTCTGTCCATTCTGCACTGTTCTGATAAGACTGGAAATCATAATAAAGATTTGACAGGATGCTGCCCAATTGTGCATACACTTCACTCAGCTTTCCATTCAGCTGCGGCGTCTGATTTACAACATCCAGAATATTATTTCCTCCATCCGGCCGCGCCTCTTCTTCAATGGCACCACTGAATCCCCAGAAATCCCGGTACACCGTCTCGCCTTTTTCATCCAGAATATCATGTCCGGCAAATCGACTGAGACTCACATCGCCAGAAGCCAGTGCATTTATGATCTCATCAGATGTATATTCGTCTATATCCACTGTCAGCGTTTTCTCTTTCAGCAGATTTAAAAATTCATCCCAATAATAGTAATGATAGGTTTTATCTGCTTTTTGACAGACAACAATTGGATTTTCCTGCGCTGCATAGTTATGTTGATACTCCTCACTCCATTTCTGAAGATCCGAGAGTTTATACCGCAGTCCTTCCATCTCTTCATCATAGTGCCTTCCGTTATATCCATACTGCATGATATCGATCAGCTTATCCGGATTGTATTTTCCATCTGTCTCGAAAATATCTTCATAAGAAATCTGACCTAAAACATCCATCGTAGCCCGGCACATCTGATTCTCAAATTCTTTGGAATCTGTATACTCTGTCGGCTTTTTATTCCAGATTTCTTTTACACTTACAGAATATGTGGAAATAATCACCAGACTCAGCAGTGCCGTAATTGCCGAAAGAACAGAAAGAAAGATCAAAATGCCTTTTACAAGCGCACTTTTATACCATTTACTCATGAAAAACTCCCTTCTATAATTTCTCGATCTTATATCCTACTCCCCATACCACTTTCAAATATCGCGGTTCCTTTGGATTGATCTCAATCTTCTCCCGGATATGACGAATATGTACTGCTACCGTATTATCCGCTCCGATTGCATCTTCATTCCAGATGGATTCGTAAATCTGATTAATCGAAAATACTCTTCCCTGATTCTTCATCAAAAGCAATAAAATATTGTATTCAATCGGAGTAAGGCGCACCATTTCTCCGTCTACCGTTACTTCTTTCAGATCATCATTAATCCGAAGGCCGCCAACCTCATAAATCGTCTCCTGCGTACTACTCACATTCCCGCCAAGCTGTGTGTAACGACGAAGCTGAGATTTCACTCTTGCAACCAGCTCCAGTGGATTGAATGGTTTTGTCATATAATCATCCGCTCCGATATTCAACCCCAGAATCTTATCCGCATCTTCAGATTTTGCCGATAAAATGATAATTGGAATACTGTTCGTTTCACGGATCTTCAAAGTCGCCCTGATCCCGTCCAGACGCGGCATCATAACATCCAGAATCAAAAGATGCACCGTTTCCGTCTCCAGCATCTTTAATGCCTGCATCCCATCATAAGCCTTCAGAACCTGATACCCTTCCTGTGTAAGATATATTTCAATTGCTTCTACTATTTCTTTATCATCATCACAAACTAAAATACTATACATTTTCATCACCTCCTTTACAGTATACATGATATTCTCATTTTTTTAAGAGCCATTGGGGAAAATCTTAGGAAATTCTTAATTCGGTTTCGGTTTGCTGTTGTTTTGTTTTTTGTACCTGTCTGAAATGCCTTGATTTTTGGGGATTCTTTGACTTCCTGTTATCGTCTTTTTTCTGCTGTTGCGTTCCACTAGTGTTCTACTAGTGCTTCCATACCTGTCTCTACTAGTATTTTTTACTAGTATTTTTGAGAGATCCACAACTTCACCAACCCGGTAGCTAAGGTGTCGCCATTTCACCGCCCCCTTTGTCCTCCCAGCACGTTTAATCGCAAGGGCTGCAGTCGGATCATGGTATCCTTCGTGATTCCTATTTCCCGTTGATCTCATTTAGTAAGTCCTCCAGTTCGTCTATTTTCTTCTGCTATGCATCTAAATTATTACGCCCATGACCGAGCAGTCTATTAGAACCTCAGTGCTTCTCGTTCTACTTCACTTGTCCAAGTATATTGAAAACTTCTGACTCCTACATGATGAATGGATGCAGCAGGCAAGAACTCTTCTCGGTATCCTATGAACCCTTTATTCCTTCCGATATTCCGTAACAAGCGCATTGCCTTGTCCTGTTGTTGTCTGACTGCGCTCACGCTGATCCCCAGTGTTTCCCCTGTCTGCTGATAGGTTTTCTTTTCTAGGAACCTGCAGCGTAATACTTTCCCTTGCAGATCTGGAAGTCTGTCAACTGCTGTCCATAGTTCCCTGCTCATCCGGTCTGAATCAATACGATCAATCACATCAGCTTCTACATCTTCCTTTGATGCAATGGTATCGCCGATATAGATATCTTCCTCATCACTGTTGATAGGCTCGTCCAGGCTTCGTATTTGTCCCATTGCTGCCGCTTTCTTTATGCTCTCGAGACTTTCTGCATCCATCCCCATAAAGGCGCTCATTTCCCTGTCTGTAGGTATTTTCCCGTAATACTTCTGATACTCACTTTTGATCTTCTTATAACGCTGCATCTTATCGACTGCGTGTGTTGGAATCCGAACCACTCTGCCGCAGTTGTCAATATATCGGCGCATGACCTGCCGGATCCAGAATGCAGCATAATTGATAAAGGGTACTTCTGATGATGCATCATAATGTCTGACCGCTTCATACAGCCCTATATAGCCCTCTTGCTCCAGATCTTCCATTTCTGCACAGGAACTGTACTTTCTTGCAATCATGGTGATAAAGTTCCGGTTCTGCTGCCACAGCAGTGTCATGTCCTCCTGTTCATTCTCCCCTGCCTGAATCCGGCTCACGATCTGTCCATTATCCATTAGAATCACTCCTCGTTGTTTCCCTTCTCTGCTTCTGCTGCCGCTTTCATTTCAGCAAGAATCAAATCCATCTTATTGATTGCGGTCATATCGTCATGCGCTGGCTTATCTCTCCACTTGTCCGGTTTCCGGTTCTTCAACCAGAAGATCTGGGCTGTAGTGTCCGGCGCTACTTGCTTTATGACCTTTTTCGTAGTTTTCATCTCATCGAGTTCCGGTATATATTCTCTGGTCGTTTCCGTGTACTCATATCCAAGCGCACGCTTCAACAGAGCATTCTCCACCTGTCTGTCAACGACCTCTTTCCCCCTTTTTAAGGCGTCGCAAATGTCGCAATACTTTTCTTTCCACCGATAGAGCGTTGCTTTATTGATTCCCATGTTATAAGCGATCTGTTCATCCGTTAGACCATCCCTCGCCCATCCTTCCAACTCAAGCAAACCTTCCATAGTCAGCCAATGCTCATACTTTCCTTTTGCCACTTTGATACCTCCGTCTTTCTTCTATGGCCAAATCACACAGGTTCAGAAACTCTGCCTTTTGCATTTCGTTAAATGAACCCTCCTGCTTTATTACGATTTTTGCTTCTTCAATCTGTTCTATACTCATAATGCTTAATGAATGAATAATAGAAATTGATGTTTCATTTTTGTACATAATCTGTCTCCTTTCAAAAATGCCCCAGATAATCCATCTGAAAAATCTGAGGCATTCCATCTATTTACTTAATTATCCAATCCCATAGCTGCTCGCATCTGCATCGTAACAATCTCTTGATATCCAACACCTAAGTCCTTTTCCTTATCTGTCAATTCTTCTCCGCATGCTTTTACAATCTTGATCAAATCGTCTTTGAACGCTGGAAGTATCAAAATGCCAGACGGGAAATTGATTTCTAATTCAATCAACCTTTCTTGCAATCTTTCCATCTCTGATTCTGTATTAAAAATCATTTTACTGAAAGCATCCTTATTTGTTCCTTTGGCCACTTCCACCAATGCAAGTAATGCCTGACGGTTCCCTAAGAACTTGCCTGCAATTCCCAGAATAGTTTCTATCGGTAACGGCTTATCTGCTGCTGACAACAGTGCAATGCAAGAGGCAAACTCAGGATCTGAGAAATCATAAATATTATCATTCGCTCTCAATACCTCAATTAGCATTTCACAGTTTGATCGCAGACTATCAAATTTATTTCTGACAGATGCTCTTGCCTTTTCTCTAAGATTTTCAATCTGTGTGTCTTTATACTCTCGCGAAAAGGTGTGATTACCCTCTACTACTGCCACATCTGCTTCATTGCGCATATATAAGTCAACAACTTCTCTTAAATCTCCCATCATGGTAACAACTTTTTCTCTCACAGTATTTGTATCAATCTTACTCATTCTCTTCTTTCTCCTTTACTCCACTACTACGTTTACTGCCATGTTTCCTTTGTTTGTCTGATCCACCTGGTATCTTACTCTTTGCCCAGTTTCCAATGTCCGAAATCCATTCATTAAAATATTGCTTTGATGAACAAACACATCTTTGCAATCGTCTCCTGCAATGAACCCGTAACCTTTCAATGGATCAAACCATTTCACAACTCCATATTGCACTGTTGTACTTCTCCTTTCTGATCTCTTCCCACGCATATAAAAAGGCGCAGAAACAACTTTCAGACATTTTTGTCCATAAGTTATTCCCACGCCTTCAGGCTTCCAACTGTTGTTGGGGTACTTGTTATATTTATTATGGTATGATTATAACATATTACAGCAATTCGAACAAGTCTTCTTTTGTGAACTGATACCCTGTCAATTCAACTAAATCTTGCATCGAAACACCTTGCAGTGCCATTAAAACAGTAGTCGAAAAATGCAACACATATCCCACATAAAGCATCTTTTCATTCTCAAAATCCGCTTCATAAAAATATCTTGCTCTCTGAAATGAATCTGCTGCTTTTTTTAAATATTCACAAAATTGGCTATCATCATTCTCCCCTGAAAGTTCTTTATATTTCTCAAGAATTTGATTTTTGATTTCTGAACTCAGTTGATTGTACAGCCTATTTAAATCATGTTTAATTTCGGGATCTCTCTTATGTCCTAATTCCGCCTTCATGCATACCTCTGCTGCAAAAGCCAAATTGACAGTCGCAACTATTTCTTGACACACAGTATTATCACTATCTTCTATCCACTCTTTAATCCCAACTTTAAAGAACTCCTTTGCCATGTCCTTTGCAAACGGTTTAATAATCGGTTTTGGTTGTTTCTTGTTCATTTTATCTCTCCTTATGTATACTTATTTTAACTATAGTATATGCATTTCCCTTATCATTTATCAACTTGTATTTTATATCTCAATCTTTCTCTTTTTTAGGGCTCCGAGATCTCCGAATACCTTAGCATTTCTAAGCCTTTTCCTCCACATCCTGCAAAATATATGCCCTCTTAAATTTCCCTTTCTGAGGCTTTACCTTAACATTTCCTAACATAGGAGCCAACAACTTGACGATCTCCTGCAGCTCCTGATCCATGGTATATGACACTTTAATTTTTACACTCATTCTGTTCTTTCTCCTCTCCAATCGTAGGTATTGCATGTTCCTTTCAAGCAACTACAATCCCCATTCCTGTTTCAACTGGTTCAATAGCTGCATTTGCTGTGAAGTATCCGTATCTGGGTTCGCATCTGGATGAAATTTCTTGGATAACTCCCGGTAGAACTGCTTCAAAACTGCCTTATCTTCTTCCTTGTAGGTATTCGATATTGAACCGCCGTAACTACTGCTTGAATCCTGATTGTAGTTATTGTAATATTCTTCGTAATACCTACGGCTTTCCTGCTCATATTTCTGCCTTGCTTCGTAATCTTTTTCTATTTTCTTCAGATACTCCGGGTTCTGCAATACGCCAAATACGTCATAACACTTGTCATATTCATTTCCTGACAGATTATATTTTGCATTGAATTCTACTTTTCTGACAGCGTGCAACGTTGTGATCTTTTCATGCTCTTCATGCGTCTTGTATTCTTCTGTCTGCTTAAATTCCTCTATGATCTGCTCCTGTATCGGCTCTAGCTTCTTCTCAATCAAAGAGTAAATCTCTTCTTCTGAACAATTCAGCTCTTTGGCAGCAGTCTCTATTTTGCTATTTCCCCAGTCATACAGGCAAAACCAGTCTGTAGCAAGGTCATAATAATCAACGGTACAAATCCCAAACTGCTTTTTCTTCACTTTCCCATTCTCCCGGTAGCTTTCGTGAATGGTAATCCGGTATGCTTTCTTGATGTCTCTCTCAAAGCGTTCCTCACTGTAATGGTGCCAGTAGTGGCTCTCATCCTGTCCGTTTATGGACATCTGCATATATTCTGATTTCAGCTCTTTGGGATACCCATTTTGATTCTTCCTTTTCCTCTCAACTTCTTGAATTACACAATACAATTTTTCTCACCTCTCTTTCAACTGCCGCTCCGGTTCTGATGTTGGCGCATCTTCCCGGAGAAGGCAGTTATTTTTTGTAGTCACTGATCTAAAGGGATTTCCCCATCCATCCCGACATGAAAACATAGATAAGTCCTATGTCTCTTTCATCCGTTCTCCCTATCTTCCATTACCAGCAATCTCACCACTTGCCAAGTTTCTTGCGAACCTTTCAATAAGTTCCAGTCTCTCTTCATTTTCCATGCTGTCGATTATTCGCATAATTGATTTCTTGCGATCATACTGCTCTGCATCTGGCATCCTATCCCGTTTCTCCAGATATCTGTATAAGATTGCTTCTATCTGGCGTTTGATTCCGTAATCTTCCGGTCTTAACTGTGACAAAAGGTTCTGCAACTGATTATTTTCCTGTTTGATTTTCTCATATAAATTCATATTTCTCTTGTCCTTTCCGCTTAATCTCTGTTATTATGTAAGTGTTTTTATTTTGTTTGTCCCTGTTTGAAGTGCTAGTTCTTATGGGGACTTTTTGTTTTGATAGACTCTTTCAAATTCATCTAGTACGTCCAACAACAAGCTTTTGCATAGCTGCGTATTGTACTTATGGTAAATCATATCCGCTTTATTGATTAACTGCTGCCAATAATTCTTATCATCTTTGATTTCCCTATATTTCCGGTAAAACTTCCAGATATCAGAGAACATTTCATAGTCTTCTTTTACTGACATGACACTATATCCAACAGATGATTGGTTATACTTTCAAGATCTTGGTCAATCCCTTCCAGTATGTCCGCAATCCGGTCAAGGTGCTTACACAACATCAGGTTTGTAACTGCTATCACCGGGATTCCATTCAGATCAGCTTCTGTTTCCTCTGGTAAATTTAATAATTCATTGATAGTTTTTCTATATTCTTCTCTCATTTTTATTCTCCTTTTTTTCTGCTCTTAGATAAACGGACTATCATGACACATCTGCGTGAAACCCTTGCTTTTACTGAGCTTGTCCAGTTATGCCACCGTGGCACATGTGTGATTACAGTACTAACAGTTATGCCAACTTGGCACATGTGTAAAAACGTTGATTTTAAAAGATATTTTACAGTTATGCCATGTTTAGAAGTTTATCTATAAGTGTAATCTTTCTTGCGTTGGTTCTTGTTCATCCTCAATATGCCCCGGTAATATCCATTCTGCTTGTGCTGGAAATGTCTTCGTTGTTCTGATAATGATTCCCAAATCGTCTCTTGCTCGTTGCAACGTCCTGTCAGAAATATTATTTGCTTCTGCCAAATTCTTGATTTCTTTTGCCATCCGTCTTCCTTCTGGCATTTGATTGATGATGAACTTTTTCGCTTCTTCCAGTGCCGGAGCATTGCTTGTCCTCTTCTTGCTTCTGATTGCAGTGTAATCATCCATAGAAAGACTATTTTCACCCTTGTAGACAATTCCACCATTATCAGGATCTATTTCAAACAACACTGTTCTGCCTTTTCTCTCAAGACTTGATTTTTCATGTGACATGAATTTCATATCTTCTTCGTCTGGCACGTTTCCGAGAGCTATATAGCTTCTGCATTTTCCCATGATATCCGTAGATCCTAATACTCTTGTAATTGCATCGCCTTTTTGATTTTTATTGAAATGACAGATCAGAACAACTGCAACGCCGTATTTCTCCGCAAGGTCTACGATATGTCCCACCCTTTCATTTGTCTTGTTTGGTGCGTTCATATCCACATCAGAACCAATGTAAGCCTGGAACGGGTCAAATATCATCAATGCTGGATTTGTCTGCTGAATGAACATTTCAATTTCTGGAGAATCAAACAATAACTGTGTTTTATTCTCTGTTACAACAAAAACGTGCTTCATGTCTGCGCCGCATTGTCTCATTCGTTTCTTGATCGTGTCACCAATCCCATCCTCTGCTGTCAGATAGATTACATTTTCTTTCTCATTGCTAAATGGAACGATATTGAAAAAACTTTTCCCCGTTGTCACACATGCCGCCATATAGCATAGGAGATATGTTTTTCCGACTCCGGGATATGCTGCACACAATGTAAGTTTTCCTCGGGGAACATAAGGACTATAAAGCCAATGCGTCTCCTCTTCCTTTACTTCTTCCAGGCAGACAAGTGAAACCATTTCCCGCGAATTCTCTATTTCTCTTGATCGCCCTCTCTTGAGATTTTCAAGCTCTCTTTCTTCTGCTTCAATAGCTCTTTCTTCTTCCTCAATAGCTGCGATCTGCGCATCAATAGTTGTTTCTGTCTCTCCTGTTGTTCCGCTTCTTGTAGTTTCCGTGACTGATCTACCACCTTTCTCTCATAATCCTGTTTACTGTACCACTCGGCAACATTCTTCATCATTTCATCATGCTCATGCTGCCATTCTTTCACAACACTGTTGTAATATTCTTTTGCTTTAGAGCATCCCAATATTTCCAGCCTTGTGATCACATCCTCCGCAAATCCCGGCGTTGTCATATCATAGGCGAATATTTTCTTGAAAGTAGATTTATACAGCTTCATGCCTATACTGAGCGAACTGAGAAGCGTTTCTTTGCTTTGATGGGATATTTCATCCCAGCACTCTGTTTGAAACATTTGATCCAACTGCCCGCTCTGCTCTGCCTTTTCCATGTCGGCGCAGATCTGCTGAAACACGTCCTCCGGCACTGGAGGCGGAAGCCAATCATTATAATACATTTGACTGACCACCTGTCATTTCTGCCCGTAGTCTCAATATTTCATTGTCAATGTGCCTAAGCTCCCCGGAATATTCCGGCCTCCAGCTCCTGCCGGAACATAAGACCAATTCTGATCTGCGTCTGACAAGAGCTGTGTAATTTCTGATCTGTTCTACTGTCATATCAACTTTTCCTTTCTTCCGTCTGGTCGGATGCTAACCGGTCATAATCAATGATATTTTCCGGATCCAGACCAAGCACTTTGCAAACGCACCCGAACCGGTCCATCTTCACCATATATCCTCTTCGCATCCGGTAAACAATATTTACGCTGACACCTGCTTTCTTCGCGATGTCCTGCGGTGTCATACAGGATGCAGTCATTGCTGCTATCAGAGGTTTAATCTTTGCACAAACCATTGTGTCTCCTTTCTGTGCGATATCGCACCTTCTGCCCATTCACACGTTGCCCGGTGTGGTTTAGTTTTCTGTTTCGATGATTTTAGTTACATCAACGCCGAGTGCTTTCGCAATTTTCCCGGCTGTTTCGGGTTTGCACTCCCCAGTCTTTAAAACCTTAGTGACTGTTTGTCTTGAAAGTTTCGCATTTTCTGCAAGCGTAGCTTTACTTTGCGTTGTTTCAGCTAAAATCACTAAAATTTTTATAACATTCAATTTCATTGTCGCTTTACTCCTTTCTTAATAATTTAATTGTCGTTTCGTTTTGTATTATAGACAATATAATTGTCGTTGTCAAACATTTTTTTGAAATATATTGAATTTAATTGACGTTAATGTTATCATATCCTTAACAAAAGGAGGAAAATATTTTGGATTATAAAATCATAGGTGAAAATATTAAAACATATAGAAAAGCCAAAAATCTTACACAAGGAGATTTGGCAAATTTGATAAGAAAATCAGAAAGTTCTATACGTAAGTATGAGAAAGGACTTGTAGAAATACCAAATACAGTTATTGAAAACATTGCAGTAGCTTTAGACGTTGATACTGTTGATCTTATTTATAACGATATAGAAAAAGAAAATATGATTAATGCTGCACGAAAAGCTATGGGGCTTCCACTGACTACAATCGAATTGCCTGGTAAATATTCTGAAACAGAAATTGAAAAAATCAAGGATTATGCCAGTTATATTGAGTGGAAAAGAAATAGCTAATAACATGAAACATTGATACTTCCAAGAAAAACAGCGATAATTCCGAGAAATAATATCTTTGATCTGACGTGAGACATCGCATAACCGGAACCCGTACCTTCAGGTACTAATTGGATTTAAGCAACGCAAAATTGCATTCAGTGGTGCTTACTAAAAATTTAGTACACCACCGTAGAAATTCCTATGGTGTTCTGATTAGATCTGTCCAGAATTGGCCACCCCGCAGTTTTTTCAAAAAATGGAAGAAAGGTGTAGAGATTTCTACGCCCTATACTTGCTACCCAAATTAGGGAAGCGAATAGCACCAGCCGTCTTCTTTCCCACAAGTGGAGAAAGTTCACGAATTTGAGCGGCTTGCATCTTCCAGTTTTGGGAATGCGCTTTCTGCCCGATATAAGGCAGGTAGCACCGCACAAATGTGAAAGCTCAATCTTGAGCCGTCAGCTTGCCCCAACTTATAGGGGAACGGCAACAGATCTCCCTGAAATGGTGGATACCCCTATTCGCTAGCTTATTTGGGAGACCAACGCAATCTTGCTCCCGTTGAATTTTACACCAATCCAACTTTGGCTTCGTTGTAGAGCGCGCAATCTTGCGCTATCCCGGAAGTCGATTTAACCGACATCCAACACTATGCAATCTTGTTCGGTCATTCAATCCAAATTTGGCTTCAATACAACCGTACTCACAGGTACACTTGTTATGCTATGTACCCACAAGTACGCAGCACATTGATAATAGTATATTTTGTAAGGCAGCCGAGAGGGCGGCCATATCATCCACTTCGAGTCTTAGGAAGGGGATGATAACATGGTTACATATTCTGATTTATTCACATTTGTAATTATGATATGCGCTATTATTACATTAGTCAGAAATGACGAAGACAGAAAATAGCCGCCCTGCTCTCTGGTAAAGAATTAGGCGGCTATCTCTGATAGTTACTTTATAATTTTTCGCCGAAGCGGATAGGTTTGAGCTATCTTCTCGGCTGTCTTAGTAAATATATTATAGTCAATTTTATTAAATGTGTCAAATACATCTTCTGCCCATTCACACGTTGCCCGGTTGATGAAAGGAGAAGATATACATGGCACTAATTACATGCCCGGAATGCTCCGGGAAAGTGTCTGACAAGGCGTATTCCTGCCCTCATTGCGGTTTTCCCATGCAAGGCAAAGCAATGCCAGAAGCACCACGAAAAGCCACCAGAAAACGGCGTGCAAACGGTCTGGGATCAATCGTTCCATTAAAGCGGAAATCCGGCACCATCTATGAAGTGAGGGTGAATACCAGGATTGACGAACGCGGCTACCCTCTGTATGATGTGATCGGACGCTATACTGACAGGGTGGCAGCAGATACCGCTCTGGCTGAATACAATACCAATCCTTATGATCTGGATCTGCGTGAATTGACTTTCAGTGAAGTATTCAAACGGTGGTACAAAGGCAAATTCAAAGTAGAAGCATTCCACACAGGAAAGAAATCATCCAATGAATACACGGTACAGGCAGGATATAAGCATTGCAAACCTTTACATGACCGCATATACTCCAGCATCCGCACAGAGGAAATGCAGGAGTTGATAGACAATAAGGAAATATCCCATTCCACAGCTGAGCACGTTCTAAGGGTTCTAAAGGGAATGGGTGAATATGCAATGCAGTTCGATATCATAAAGAAAGACTATACAGAATTTGTGAAAATGACTAAAGAAGATGATACGGAATCCGGAGTTCCATTTACAGTGGATGAACTCACCAAACTCTGGCAGCATAAAGATACCCCATTTGTCGATACAATATTGATATACTGCTATTCCGGGTTTAGAATCAATGAACTGGCCAAAATGCCACTGAATGACATTGATCTTGAAAATCAGACATTTACAGGCGGTTTAAAGACCAGATATAGCAAGGGACGCACTGTTCCGATTCACTCCAAAATATATGAGCTTGTTAAGAATCGGTATAATAGGCGCTTTTCCAGTCTGATCTACCATGACGGTACTCGAGATATCACCGAGAACAAATACCGGGAATACTTCGATGCAGCATTAAAAGCTTGCGGCATCACAGACAAACATACACCGCATGACTGCCGGCATACCTGTAATTCTTTACTGATCGAGAAGAAAGCTGACAGGATCGTCAGATATAAGATCATGGGACACGCTGGGAAAGATATCAATGAGAAGGTCTACTCACACATCACTGTCAAACAGATGCGTGAAGAGCTTGAGAAAATTTAAAAAATACATGGGTATGACCTGTTGAGCCGTACTCATGTATTTTTTTATTAGGATTTTACTAGTGCTTTTTTCGCAAAGAAACGCCCATTTTCCGCCGTTTATACATTTTTCCTACTTATGAAATTCTTAATTCGATTTCATTTCTGTTTGTAACAATGCCGTTATAATCCTTATGAAAAACAATCACTGCTACTCTGCACATATTCCTCATTTTTTCATATAATAAACATAAGAAACCCGTTTTTATATTTTATGAAAGGATTATATAATGCAAATAAAAGGACTGGATGTCAGCGAATTTCAAGGAAATGTAGATTGGGAAAAGGTCAAAGCCGCAGGCTATCAGTTTGCCATGCTCCGTGCCGGCTATGGTTTTAACACGATTGATCCACAATTTAAACGCAATGCCTCAGAATGTAACCGGATTGGTCTCCCGATCGGAGTCTATTGGTTCTGCTATGCCCTGACTCCGGAGATTGCACGCCAGGAAGCTGATGGCTGTCTCAAAGCAATCTCCGGTTATCGTCTCGATTATCCTGTATGCTACGATATTGAACAGGCATCTATAAACTATGCCGCACAAAACGGAGTTACTTTCACACCGGAAACCGTAGGGAAAATTGTGCAGAATTTTTGTGACAGAATGGAAAAAAACGGATATTTTGCAATGTATTACAGCAACCGGAATTTCCTCAAAACGTACCGTCTTCTGTCACTTTCTTCAAGATATGCACTGTGGTACGCTTTTTATAACAGCAAGCTGGATAATACAGACTGCCAGATGTGGCAATTCACAAGTCAGGGAGAGATCGCCGGAATATCCGGGGACGTTGATCTGGACTATGTTTTTGTTGATTATCCTTCTATTATAAAAAATGCAGGACTAAATCATTTGTCTCAGAAACCGAAACCACCCGCCCCGCAATATACCACTTATGTGATACGATCCGGAGATACGCTGAGTGAAATTGCCCAGCGATTTGGAACAACTATTGCCACTTTGCAGGCATTAAACAACATTCAAAATCCAAATCTGATCTATGCCGGGAATACAATACGGATTCCAAAATCCTGACATGTTTTAAGAATTTCATAAGAATTTTTCTATTTCTTTAATAGATTTAACATACTTTGGACACATTTATTCCGTATACTAATACTCAGATAGTTGATAAACAACTATCTCCCCCCTCATAAAGTAACGGCATCTTGGGGCGACCCAAGATGTCACACTTTACTCTCATTCCTTTAGATAACTATAAAACAACGAAACCCGTTAGCCGAAAGGTTAGCGGGTTTTCGCTGTTCCTGCATCTCCCCAAAATGCTTTTTGGACAAATTCGGGGCAAATTTTTCTAAAAGAATATCTGTTGATTTTATTCTTTAAATAATATCTTCCTATAAGTTTTGCAACTTTTCCATTTCTGATTTTGCTTTGTTGTCTGTAAGTTGTATTGGCTTATTACAATCTCCTTCTGCATTTGATAATACTAACATAATTTTCATAGCTGCCACTTATATTTCAAATTATTTGCATATATGGATTCTGACAAAATATCTTGTCATGCAAACAATGTGTTTGATAAAATAAGACGAGGCACTACATGAGAATGGTAGGCGGTTAGTCCTTCAACAGGGGGACTGAACCCTCTGATTACATAGAAATCTTGCATGCAGGAAATCTGGGAAAGGAGGGCTTGACTTATGAGCGATTTTGAAATGCTCTCCATCGTACTAATGATACTTGGTATTATTGTAACGATTCTGATTGCATATATTAATCAATCAAAAAAGTAACCGCCCCTCAGCCAAAGGATTGCGGTTACTTTTTTGTAACTTATTAAATCTGGACTAACCAACTATCAGTAGTGCCTTATTTATATCTATAATATACCACCCGTTAAGCACATTGTAAACATGTAACTTTGTAAATATGTAAACATTTCAAACTGTTTTCGGACTTTTTAACACATTATAATACTATATAAATTAGTTCAATAGTACCTATTTCCTCTTTAGATAACTATTTTTCTTTCATCAAAACTGAAGAGTCAGCGAAACTGCCTTTGAATTTGAACTGTTTAGAAACCATGTTCCAGACACATGAATTGTCACACAGACAATGTCTGAGAGTTTGATGTATTTCCTCTATACTACACGCTTTATTATGTCCCGCAGAAGTTACTTGATTTCTACGGGACATTCTCTTACTTTCTGGCAAAATGTATCTGCCGCAGTTCCTCTACATCATCGCAGATCGGATGCAACGGACACAGATCGCAATCCAGAATAATATTTTTCAAAATATGGTCAAATGCATTTGTGATCTCATCCACCTTTTTCCCCTGTGCGATGAGCTGGTCCATCACCGGAAGCTCCCGTGTGATAAACAGAATCTGGACATGCTTTGCCTGAAATTCTTCCTTATATCTCTGAATCATCAGATTGCCGACCGTTGCAAAATCCAATCCTTTTTTGACTGCTTTTTTACTCACTCGAACCTGCTCTTTTTGATCCATGCTGGACGACAGCATCATATACCCTTCCGGAATGATCTTAAATTTTGCAAATTCCAGCTTTTTGATCCGCTGGTACGCTTTATCCTGGTCTTCAATCGGATCTATCTGAATCCATGTGATCCTGGTAAACGGGACACTTTTTTTGATTTCCGGAAGATCCGGTCCATATAAAAGGATCTGATCTTCCGAAATCAGTTCTTTTGAAGAGGTCACTGCCTGATAGCAGGTAGAAGGCTGAGAACGGATTCCCAGTTCAAATGCTACTTCTTTTTGGAGAAGAAATTCATTCTCTTTCAGTAAATTCCATGATTTTGCATGATTTCTGTTCAACTCTTTTGCCGGAAAAGGCTTCAGTAATTCTCTTGTCTTCTCAATAACTTTATCATATACCTGCATAACTAAATGTGATCCTCTACTTTTTTCGTCTCATGATAATGAAGCAGCTTGTCATAAATAAATTCGATCAGCTTGGAATCTGCATTGGTCATATAGATGGTAAACAAAACCGCTGTCACTGCACTCACGGCAAGAAACACTTTTGCAAAAAATCTGACTGTTTTTTTCATCCGGATCGCCCCTTCCTTATAAGTCTAATCCCTTTTGTCTCGCATATTCTGCCGCTCCGAGCGCACCCATCAGCTGTGGATCGATCTTAAGTTCTATGACCTTCATACGGAGCACCTTCTCAATCGCTGCTTTTAATCCTTGATTTTTCGCACATCCGCCCGTCAGTGTGATCGCATCTTTCGCTCCGGCTTTTTTCGCCATTACAAAACAGCGTTTTGCAACTGCCTGCTGAATTCCTGCCGCAATTTCATTCTGCGGTTTTCCTTCTCCGACCAGTGTGATAACCTCAGACTCTGCAAATACCGTACACTGTGCCGTGATCGGAATCACATTTTCCGCTGTAAGACTCAGCTTCGAAAATTCTTCCAGAGACATCTCGAACGCATTCGCCATGGATTCAAAGAAACGCCCTGTACCGGCCGCACATTTGTCATTCATCGCAAATGTTTTCACCGTTCCGTCCGTATCAACCGCAATTCCTTTTACATCCTGTCCGCCGATATCAATGATCGCCCGCACCGACGGATCTGTCACATGCACACCCATTGCATGACAGCTGATCTCGGAAATATTTTCATCTGCCTGCGGTACTTTGTTTCGCCCGTATCCGGTTCCGATCAGATACGTCAGATCGGAAATCTCCTTCAGACCGGCATCCGCGATCGCCTGATCCAGCCCTGCCTTGGCGCTCTGCGCACTGTTGATCTTACTCTTGATCGTATTTGCTGCAACGATTGCCCCGTTTTCATCCAAAATCACCGTTTTCGTATAGGTCGAACCTACATCACATCCCCCGAAATATTTCATCTTTTTCCCTCCTTACCAGGTCAGTTCATCACTATAATCCAGATAGGTCGGATCCAGTGGTTCTTCCCTGAACACCGTTGACATATATTTGTTGACCGCATCGCGCATTGCTTTTCTGGACACGGTTCTCGGATCCATCAGATCATGCTGTACCCAGATCAGATGAATGCCCCGCTCTCTTGCCTGATCTTCAAACAATCCATGAAGACCGCCAAAGTTTTTGCAGGAAACATGATCGTACATGATCACAATATTCGCATTAAATTTCTCGCACATCTTCCAGCACTCATCCAGCGCATTAACATATCCGCCGTTGCTGTGGGAACGCATCATCATCCGCTCATATGCCATTGCCATATCCGTCAGCGCCTGTTCTTTATCCCCGATATGATAAAAATGATAACTCAGCATACTTTCCATATCGACCAGAGTGCGGATTCCCCACGTATGTTCTGCCCAGGTCGTAAAATGTGTATAATAATGTGCCGGACAGCACCATACGATCGCACGGTATTTATAATCTCTTCTGTCTGCTTCCCGATCTTCCTCATACCCTTTAAGCATCATCTTTGTCACTTTTTCATCCTGTTTTGTCATAAACGGATCCAGACAGGCCGCAGTCTGGAATTCATATTCCCTCTGCAGGGACAGTGCACTTCCGATCACCTGCGGATATGGGGTACAGTTTACATCCCATTTATCCAGCATACACTGCGTTGTCTTATTATATTCCTCTGCCTTTTCCCAGAATGCATCCCAGTCCCATTTCACATGATAAGTTTCTTCAATAAAACGGATACAGTTTTTCAGATCTTTTACTGCATAAGCATTTGTCTCAGGCTCATTAAACCTCTGCGGCGGGGTCAATGTAAAGCTTGGCAATTTTTTCATATAACGATCCATAAACAGTGCAGCACCAAGGGAACCGTCACACGGCATGGAACTTGTAATAAAAGAACTTCCTACCTGCGGATAATCATCCACGATCGCACATCCAACTTCAGCGGACGGAAGAGGACACACATCAGCTGCAAGCCCCATACGCTCTGCTGCATCTACGTACATAATATTTGCATTCTGGTCCACCTCTCCAGGCAGGCAGACCGGTGACATAGCAATATCGATCCAGTCCAGCATCGGAAAACCTGCCATGATAATGGATGGTGTCATTTCATCAAACATGACTGTTTTTGCACGCAGCTTTGCTGCTCTTTTATTGTTTGGTGAATTTAAATTTTCATCACGTTCTATGATCTTGGCAATAACATCCACCGAATTGTGTACTACCCCATAAAACTGTTCCTGTGTATACCGCAGCTGTTTCCCGCGCAGCCCCAGCTTATGCCGATCCAGCATATTTGCTACTGTCAGATAGGAGGCCATCCACGGGTAACGCACGAAAGATTTCGTCAGTGCCACCGGATGCTTTCCAAGTGCCACCGCCATATATCCATATACCTTCAGCCAGGAAGCAAAATCATAAGCTGTATCTTTTACGCCCTTCCACTCCCTCTGGTTCAGAGAACGGTAACCTTCTGTATAATAATCTCCAAGCCCTTTATTGTGCAGTTTCACTCTTGGCTTTGCATAATGCTTGACATCTTTTACAATTCCGGGAAGTGCCTTTTTTAACTTCTGAATCTTCGTTCTCTGTTTCATTTTCCGGCCTCCTCTCTGCGTGCTTTAATTTTCTTGATTTCCAGACTTTCCACAAAGGCCTGTACTCTTGTTCGAAGCTGCCCGCTTGATTTCGCCTGATATGGTCGGTCAATCGATAGTGTTGGTATCCGATATTCCTCAGAAAGAACATGACTTTGCAGTGTCCTCTCAAAAGACCAGTAAGAGCAGAATTTCATCTGCTCGTAAATAATACCATCTGCATGATATTCCTCCACCAGCTTCGCCGCCTGATCCTGTCTATACTTAATCTTGTTTGGAGTGACATATCTCGGGCACGACGTCTGTTCAATATTGATCCGAACAATCTGAGTGAGTACATCCTCCGTATCATTTAATACAATTTCCTGACGTCCCGGGATCGAGCCGTAACAGAACCGGTCTGCAGCAACATAAGCACCGCTGTCTTCCACCAGTTCGATCATATCCGGATCGTCAATTTCTCCTCCCACAATCACAACTCTTGCACGGAATTTTGATTTTTTATCCGGTTCTCTTTGTTTGAGTTCTTCCAGCGTTTCATATAATTTATCCAGGATCAGATCCTTCGGACAGACATAGGTTGCAAGAACAATCTTGTGAAATTCTGCGCCTGTGATCACCGGATTTTCTGCTTTTCGCATTTCTCCCATCTCAGAAATGATCCTGCAGATCTCATTATGCTTCTCCACAGCTTTTCTCATCGCCGCATCGGATATATCCGTTCCATACCGTTCATGCAGCGGTTCCAGCACCTTTCTTCGCAGCTGCTCTACCACATGCTCCACCGTGATCTCTTCATCTTTTCCCGGCACATCCACATAGCTGATAAAGAAATTCTTTTTCTCTTTCCCCTGGATCTCCAGCAGTTCCATATTTTCGTAACACCGATTCATGCATTCACAGATATCAACCCCGGCAATCGCATCCAGAAACTGAAATCCGCCCTCGATCGCCCGTTCCAGCAATGCTCTGGAAAATTCGCAGGCACTGCTTGCCAGATAATACGTTGCAATCTCTGTAGAACCCATATACGGAGCCCGTAGTCTGACAGAAAAACAGTGATCCAGATTCAGCAGCACTTCCGGGATATGAAAACAGGTGTACCCAACAGCGACCCGGTTCTCCTTCTGCGCTTCCCGGACCAGATCGTTACAGGCACTGTCCAGTAACTTTTCAAAATAGATCATATGTTTTAGATCTTTCATAACAGCCCTCCTGACACTTACGGCAGAATGCCGAACTTCTGCATTGCATCCCGCACATTGACTACCACAGGTGATTCTTCTGGAAGCTCCATAATGCTGCGTCCTTCAAAATCATACAATGCCAGTTTTTTGTCTGACGGGATCGCTGCCAAAAGCTCCAGACCTCTGGTATCCAGTCTTTCGATCATCGCCAGGTCCTCCACCCTGTTCACGATCAGACCGATGCGGTCATATTTCACCAGCTCCATTGCAACATTTTCAATTGTCTTGATGACTTCCAATCCCTTTTTGCTGGTATCGGAGATCAAAAGCAGATGGGTCACTTTCTCCATTACACGGCGGTTGATCTGCTCAATGCCTGCCTCTCCGTCAATGACCACATAATCAAACTGCTCTGAGATCATCGTGATCACTTCTTTTAAATATGAATTGATGCGGCAATAACATCCGGCTGACTCCGGACGTCCGATTGCAAGAAACGCAAAACCTTCTTTTTCGACGATTGCCTCTGCGATCTTATACCTGGACTCAGACAACAATTCCATTGCTTCCTTTGTATTTCCATCCTCCACATTCGCAACAATTTCGTTTCGAATGTCATCCAGCGTCAGTTCCGGCTCAATTCCCAGTGCTGTAGCCAGACCAATCGCCGGATCTGCATCAATGGCAAGGATCTTTTTCTCCGGAAATTCCTCAACCAGAAGCTTTACAAGAGCTGCGGAAATAGAAGTCTTTCCCACGCCCCCTTTTCCGGTCAATGCGATAATTTTTGTCTCTCTGCTCATACCTTTTCTTCCTTTCCACTAAATCCGCACTGCAAGATGATATGCACCGCGTACTGCCTCCAGAACTCTTCCTGCCCGGCTGCTGTCTCCAATGTTATAAATCTCTTTTGCCAGATGTTCTTCTCCCGCTTCAAAGAAAAATGTCTCATCCGCTTTTCCCCCCATTGCCAACACGATCAGATCTGCCGGAATCTTCTTCTCCACGATTTCTTCTTTGATTGCTTTCTCCATCGGGTTCGGAATATTCGGAGGAAGCAGCGGCTGCCAGGTATTATACGGATCCGGCACGGTAGAAGACTGATTCTGTTCTACATAAACACCATCTTTGGCAAGTGCTTTGACTTTCGTACAGTTAAACAGCTGCACCCCTGCTTTTTCCAGATAATGCAGTAAATGTCCTCTATTTGCAGTGCAGACTCCCGTCATAAAATGCGGCATCATTTCCAGAACCGTAACATGTTTTCCATATTCATTCGCCAGCCAGTGCGCCGTCTCACAGCCTACCACTCCACCGCCTACGATCACGATATTTTCTGCACCTTCTGCCTTTTCCGGATGCTCCAAAAGCTCCGTTCCAAGGATCAGATTCGCCTCTTCCCTGCCTTCAAACGGAGGGAAAATTTCCTTTGTTCCATACGCAAAAATAACGGAATCATATGCTTTTTCTTTCAAAAGTTCTGTTGTCACAGTTGTATTCCTATGTACTTCCAGCTGATATCGCTCCTGACAAAGCTCCATCTGTTTCTCAAGGTATGCCAGATAGTTGCGCAGGTCAAATTTGATCTTCGGAATACTTCCTACAGCAATCTTGCCGCCCAGCTTCTCTGATTTTTCATACAAGGTTACGTTGTGTCCGCGTTTTGCCGCGATCAATGCAAATGCAATTCCTGCCGGCCCGCCTCCCACAACAGCAATGTTTTTCTTTTTCTCAGCCGGTGTAAAGGTTTCCGGAAAACGTTCCTCGAATCCGGTTCGCGGATTGACTGCACACTGCGGATGCCCTCCCAGAATAAACTCATTAACGCAGCCTTCCTGACAGCCGATACACGGCCGGATCTCCTCCACATTGCCGGCAAACGCCTTGTTGCACCAGTCCGGATCTGCAAGCAGTGGTCTGGCAAGCATCACCATGTCGCAGTCACCATCCCGAATCGCTTTTTCTGCGATGTCCGGATACCCCAGTTTTCCAACTGCAACAACCGGCACATCTGCTCCGGCATTGGATTTAATATTATTTCTGCGGAAAAATTCCTTCGCGATTCTGGACATATCAAGGAAGCAGCCAGCAGGCATTCCTTCCGGCGGATGCGGCAGCCACCAGTTGTCATAGCAGCCCAGATCCACATCAAACAGATCCACTCCGGCACGGACCAGCTTTGCCATATAATGCAGAGTATCCTTGATCGTTCTTCCATTTTTAAACCGCTTCAAACTGCTGACTTCATTCATCCGATCCTGATAGGTCTCATTCAATGCCAGCGACAGGTCGATCCGGTACATGATCGGGAAGGAATCTCCCGCTCTCTTTCGAATCTCACGGATGATATCCAGCCCAAACATTTCATAATCTTTATAACGTCCCATCTTTCTTCTGTTAAATGCCGGATTCGTCATCTGTTCCAGCAGATATCCTTCATGCCCATGCAGATAGATACCGTCTAACCCCATCTCTTTTGCATCTGCTGCCGCCTGCCCGCAGTTTTTTACAATTTTTTTCAAATTGGCATCTGTCAGCGGAATACATGGAAGCTGCGGAATATAAAAACTCGGATTCACGGACGCAGAAACCGGAATCTTATGTTTTGTCATCACACAAGTCGGAGGCCCGACTCTTCCAAGTCCCGGTGTAATCTGGATAAAAATCTTACTTCCATAAGCATGCACTCCCTGTGCAAGATCTCTCCATCCTGCAAACACTGTTCTGGCATGATCGATTCTCGGAAACAGTGACAGATCATCCACCTCTGTCACCGTCGGATCGATTCCGTGACTGACCGGAATCAGCCCTGTTGTCAAAAGCCCTGTCCCCCCTTTTGCACGGGCGAAAAAGTACTGAAGCATCTTGTCATTGGGACGTCCTGACTCTTCACACATATTCAGATTCCCCATCGGTCCCATTACCACGCGGTTTTTGATCATAGTCTTATTCACCTGAATCGGAGAAAACAGGGCCTGATACGGATACAATTCCTTCGTCATCGCCCCGGAGCTCAGCCTGCAGTTTTCTTTTTCCTGTTTCACCCAATCCCCATAGGTTTCTTCCAGTCTGACTAACTTTTCATCACATTTCAATGTTTTTGCACCTCCTGTTTTACGACATCTTTTACCCAAACTAATTTTGATCATTTTGCACTAAAATCATATTTCAATTATATCATTTCAGTGCAAAACAAACAACTCAAAAAAAGACCCGAAAGGGCGTATATCACTTCCACTTTCAGGTCTTCTCTATTATTTATTTACGGATCATCTCCATATATGGCAGTACTTCATATCCTGCTTTTTTATAGACATGAACTGCTCTTTCATTTTCTTCTTCCACTTCCAGGCGAACTACCACGTCTGCGTATTTTTCTTCTATATATTCAAAAAACTTACTTCCGATACCAAGTCCTCTGCTTTCTGGCTTCATATACAGATCTTCGATCCAGACACACTGCTTTCCAAACTCTGTGGAAAAGCTTTTGGCTGCCATGGCATACCCCAAAAGCTGCCCTTCATTTTCAAACACATATCCTTCCAGATATGGACTCCCTTCTATGCATGTTCTGATATCATTCTCAAAAATCTCATCCGATCCATTACTCTGCACTGCGGGAGATGCGTAAAATACCCGCATCATATCCAATACTTCCTGTTTATCCTGTTCCATCATATTTCTAATTGTAAATTCCATCACTGTCCATCCTTTTCTTTATTCTGCCAATACGCTCTTATGCCGTTTCAGATATTTTCCGTCTCCTTTTTTACCTAAGAACTGATTCTCTTTCACGATCACATGCCCTCTCTGCATGACCAGTTCAATCTCACCTTTCACTGCCATCCCCTCATAACAGGTATAATCTACTGCACTGTGCATATCCGCATGTGTCAGTATGCGCTCTTTCTCCGGATTTAAGAGAATCAGATCCGCATCTGAACCCGGCAGCAGAGTTCCCTTCTGCGGATATAATCCATACATCCGGCTAGGATTCGTACACAGATAATGCACCATCTGCGGCAGTGTAATTCTGCCTTTCATCACACCCTCAGAGAACAGAATGCGCATCCGCTCTTCAACTCCCGGTGCACCGTTTGGACAAGCTGTAAAATCCTGCGCTCCTGCCTGCTTTTCTTTCCCAAAGTGAAACGGGCAGTGATCTGTTGCCACAACATCGATCACACCATCCTTTAATGCCTGCCATAATGCATCCTGATCCTCTTTTTTGCGAAGCGGCGGAGACATGATCGCTTTCAGCCCTTCCTTGGGATCTTCATACATCTCATCCGTGAGAGTCAGATATTGCGTACAGGTCTCCACTGCAAAATTCTTCTGGTGGGATGCCCTCGCTTTCATAACCTCCATCAGCCCTTCTTTGCTGGACAAATGTACAATATACAGCGGTGCATCACCTGCCATGGCTGCCAGATGCAGCAGACGGTCCACTGCCTCCGCCTCACAACGCGCCGGTCTGCTGAGCGGATGATACTTTGGCTCTGTACATCCCGACTCGCGGTATGTCTTCCTAAGATAATTGATCACACCATCATTCTCGCAGTGCACTGCGATCACTATCCCGTCCTTTTTTGCTTCTTTGAGTACCTGAAAAATCTCGTCATCAGTCAACATGTCATCATATGTCGTATATACCTTAAAACTTGTAATTCCATCATTTTCGGCAATCTCTTTCATCTCCCCCAGTATGGATGCATTGACATGCTGGATCACCCCATGAAATCCATAATCAATGACTGATTTCCCATCTGCCAGACGATGATATTCTTCCACCTGATGCCACAGGCTGCATCCCTTCGGGCCGAACGCCATGTGATCCACGATCGTCGTTGTACCGCCACAGGCTGCTGCCACCGTTCCATCATAAAAATCATCCACTGCACGATACTTTCCTGCCTGCAGATCCATATGCGTATGTACGTCCACACCCCCCGGGATCACATATCTGCCTGTGGCATCGATCACCTCGGCATCCTCCTCTTCCAAAACTGTTCCTATGGACTTTATTTTTTCATCTTCAATCAGAATATCCCCCCGAAATACCTGCGACTCTGTTGCGATCATACCATTTTTTACTAATAATTTCATAGGACTCCTCCTTTTTTCCGGCATTTCTATCTGTTCATTTGATATTTATAGAATACCCTTATCAGCACATGAATTCAACCTGATTTCTGAAATATTTTCAGATATCTAAATTTCTTTTAGCTTCTGTTTTCTTTTTATGATATAATTAACGAGCAACGAATCATGATATTATAGAAGACAATTACACATTTATCAGGAGAGGATGTAAACAATGGGATACTCTTTAGATCTATTAAAACAAATTGCGCACGGACTTGCACAACAGTTCGATGATTCCTGCGAGATTGTGATCCACGATGTACGCCATGGAGTCGAAAACACAATCTTATATATTGAAAACGGACATGTCACTGACCGAAAATCCGGTGACAGTGCATCCAATGTCGTACTGGAAGCAATCAAAGCCGATCCATCCACACTGCAGGATCAGTACGCTTATCTGACAAAAACAAATGATGGACGTCTGCTGAAGTCTTCAACCTTTTATATTAAGGACGAATCCGGAACGCTTGCCTATATTTTTTCCATCAATTATGATATTACCGCACTGGCTGCAGCGGATCAGTTCCTGCAGTCCTTTATCCAGACACAGAATCCCGCTGAGCCATCCGCTTCCCGCAGTGCGACTCCTCAGATTACGCACAATGTCACTGAGCTTCTGGATACCCTGATCGAACAGGCTATCTCTAATATCGGAAAACCGGCAGCACTGATGACAAAAGATGAAAAAGTCAGAGTAGTTCAGTATTTAAACGATGCCGGCGCTTTTCTGATCACGAAGTCCGGAGATAAGGTAGCTTCTATACTCGGCATCTCAAAATTCACATTATATAACTATATGGATGCCGGTAAATAAAAAATCCGCTGAAAGTGCAACGTTGAAACACTTTCAGCGGATTCTGATTATACTTCCATCTTACTCTGCATCCATTCGTATAAATCCTGATATACCTGCTCCCGATCTGTTTCATTCAAAATCTCATGTCGGTCTCCGGCATACAGCCGCAAAGTCACATCCTGTATTCCGGCCGCCCGATACTTCTCATAGATCTTTCTGACACCTTTGCCGAATCCTCCGACCGGATCGTCCGAACCGGACACCATAAAAATAGGCAGCGTCTTCGGTATCATATAGATGCTTTCCCGCTTCTGCGTCTGCTGAATTCCGCAGAACATCTGATAGTAGGCATTTACTGTAAATACAAACGAACACAGCGGATCGGAAACATACTGATCCAGCTTTTCCGTATCACTGGTCACCCAGTCTGCCCTCGTCCTTGCCGGCTTGAATTTTTTACAGAAAGGTCCATTCACCATCTTGTCTACCAGCTTGCTTCGATAATGCCATCCTTTTAAAACTGCCAGTATCCTGCACAGATCTTTTCCAAGCTTGAGTTCCGTCTTATTCTGCTCTGACATGGTCCCCATGATGATCGCTCCACTGAGTCCATTGCCATACATCTGAATATATTGTCTCAGCAGAGACGATCCCATGCTGTGTCCAAGCATAAAATAAGGCACGTCCGGGTATTTTTTCATCGTCCGCTGTCTCAATGTATGTAAATCTCCAAGAACACATGCATTTCCATATTTTTCATTAAAAAATCCATACTCTGACTTACTCTGTACTGACTTTCCATGTCCCAGATGATCGTTGCCGACTACATAAAATCCTTTTTCGCAGAGATATTCTGCAAACTCCGAATATCTGTCAACATACTCAACCATCCCGTGACTCAACTGCAAGACTGCCTTTACCTGTCCTTCCGGTTTCCATTCAATTGTATGAATCTCTGTATTTCCATCTTTGGATGGAAAGTAAAATTCATCTTTCATCTTTCTCTCTACCTGTCATCTAATTTTATATATTCCCGATGAGGAGCCAGCGGCTTATATGCCGGACGGATGATCTTATCCGCATTCTTCAGCTCTTCCAGACGGTGTGCACTCCATCCTACAATACGTGCAGCCGCAAAGATCGGTGTATACAGTGACGGAGGAAGATCCAGCATACTGTACACCAGACCACTGTAAAAGTCCACATTCGCACTGACACCTTTGTAAATCTTGCGCTTCTCGGCGATTACTTCCGGAGCCATATGCTCTACCTTCTCATAAAGCGCATACTCTGCCTCGCAGCCTTTCTCCTGTGCAAGCTGCTTTACAAACGCACGAAATACATCTGCACGAGGATCAGAAATGGAATAAACCGCATGTCCCATTCCGTAGATCAGACCTTTTTTATCAAAGGCTTTCTTATCCAACAGTGCTTCCAGATACTGACGGATCTGCTCTTCATCAGTCCAGTCTGTCAGTGTTGCCTTCATATCCTCAAACATCTGTGTCACTTTTACATTCGCACCGCCATGCTTCGGTCCTTTCAGGGAAGCCATCGCTGCTGTAATCGTAGAATACGTATCGGTACCGGAAGAAGTAACTACATGAGTCGTAAAGGTGGAGTTATTACCACCGCCATGATCCATATGAAGCACAAGTGCCATATCCAGGATCTCTGCCTCAAGCGCTGTATACTTTCTGTCTTCACGAAGCATCATCAGGATATTCTCCGCTGCGGAAAACTCCGGATGAGGCGCATAAATATAAAGATCCTCACCTCTTCTGTAATTATATGCATGGTAGGCATATACCATAAACATTGGGAACTGACTGATCAGATTCAGACACTGACGAAGTACGTTCGGAATCGAAATATCATCCGCTTTGTCATCGTATGTATACATACTCAGGATATAGCGGGAAATGTTGTTCATCATATCACTGCTCGGCGCTTTCATGATTACATCCCGTACAAAGTTCGGCGGAAGTGTCCGGCGCTCTGCGATCATGGCACGAAATTCATCCAGCTGCACCTTTGTCGGAAGCTCTCCAAACAAAAGGAGATATGTTGTCTCTTCAAATCCCGGGTGCTCTGCTTTTAAAAACCCGCCGATCAGCTCTTTGATATTATATCCACGGTAGTAGAGGCTTCCTTCACACGGAACTTCTTTGCCGTCTACGACTTTGGTATTTACAATATCTGAAATGTTAGTCAGACCTGCAAGTACACCTTTTCCATTTAAATCACGAAGACCTCTCTTCACCTCATACTTGGTATACAGTTCTTTGTCAATCGCTGTATTCGTCTCACAAATATGTGCCAGCTCCTGAATCTTGGGTGTATTTTCAAAAATGATGTTCTCAATGTCTCTCTGCATATAGCCTCTCCTTCCGTCATTTGTTTTATATTTCTTTATTATACTAAAGATTTTGCTCCTATACAATTAACTGTGTATTAAATATTTATGAACTATTGCTGTTTATTCTGTTTGGACCTACACAGAAATCATTACACGATTTGATCACTTAAATAGTTCGCAAGCTCTGCAAATTCTTCCAGAGTCAGGGCTTCTCCACGGATACTCGCGCCTCTGCCGAGATGTCCGATCGCCGCTTCGATCTGCTCCTTCGTAAAATCCAGTTCCGGTGAATTCTTCAGGCCATTCGCAAGCGTTTTTCTTCTCTGATTGAACGAAGCCCGGATGATCCGAAACATCAGTTTTTCATCTTTTACCTGCACCGGTGGTTCTTCATATCTGTCAAGACGGATGACTGCAGAACCGACCTTCGGGCGCGGCATAAAACAGTTCGGCGGTACATTGGCTACAATATATGGTTTTGCGTAATACTGGACCGCAAGTGACAGCGCTCCGTAATCCTTCGTTCCCGGTCCTACCTGCATCCGATCTGCTACTTCTTTCTGAACCATGACTGTAATACTCTTCATTGGAATATGATTTTCAAACAATCCCATGATGATCGGAGTCGTAATATAATATGGAAGATTTGCCACAACTTTGATCGGCTTTCCTTCATTCTCCCGTTTTGCAAGCTCAGCAATATCCACTTTTAACACATCCTCATTGATGACCTGCACATTGTCATAGCCATCCAGAGTATCCTCCAGAATCGGAATCAATGCCTTATCTATCTCTACTGCCGCTACCTTTCCCGCAGCGCATGCCAGATACTGTGTCATCGTTCCGATTCCCGGTCCAATCTCCAGCACAAAATCATCCTTCGTGATCTCTGCAGATCCAATGATCTTATCCAGTACATGTGTATCTATCAGGAAATTCTGTCCGAATTTTTTCTGAAACACAAAGTTATACTTCTGAAGCACCGCGATCGTATTCTGCGGATTTCCAAGTGTTGGTTCTTTCATCTGCACACCTCTTTCTCTACTTTTCCAATCGATACAATTTTTTTGCATTTTCTGTTGTCTGTCTGACAACCTCTTCGTAAGAAACACCCTTCAATGCAGCAATCTCTTCTGCTACATAAACCAGATTCTGAGAATTGTTACGTTTTCCTCTGTGCGGAACCGGCGCCAGATACGGACTGTCTGTCTCCAGAACCAGCGCTTCCAGCGGGATCTCCTGTACCACTTCTTTTAATTTTTTAGCATTTTTAAATGTAACAACCCCGCCGATTCCCAGATAAAATCCCATCTTTACATACTCTTTCGCCTGCTCCGGGGAATAGGAAAAACAGTGGATCACTCCATCCAGTCCTTTGGCGTGCTGCTTCATGATCTCCATCGTATCTGCCGCTGCTTCCCGACTGTGAATAATCACCGGCAAATCCAGTTGTCTCGCAAGTTCCAACTGCCGGATAAACCACATTTTCTGTAAATCCCGGTTCTCCTTATCCCAGTAATAATCCAGTCCGATCTCTCCGACAGCGACCATCTTTTCCCTGGCAAGCAGTTGTTCCATCCGCTTCATCTTCTCCTCGTCCAGTTCACCCACTTCGTCCGGATGTACCCCGATCGCACCGTAAATGAACGAATATCTGTCTGTCAGCTGCTCGATCTTGTCCCAGGACGCAATGTCAGAAGCTGCATCTACAATCAGTTCTACACCATTTTCCCGCATAGAACCAAGCAATTCTTCTCTGTCTTCTTCAAACTGTCTGTCATCATAATGTGCATGTGTATCAAAAATCATCTGCATTTAACCTCTTTTCGCGGATATACGGAAAAAGGAGAGAATCTGTCTTGTTTTCTCTCCTCTTTCCTTACCGTTTTCTATTTAAAATAATACCATACTGCCTGAAAATGTTCAATGCAGGACTCTCAATTATCTCACATGATTTTTCAGCTCGTCTACCAGTTCTCCCAATCCTTCATTGTCCAGCTTTGTGAAACTTCTCAAAGAGCTAAGAGGCATATAATAAACCATGCTGCGTTCCATTTCATCCATCTCTTTCATGGAAGTCTTTCCGATAAATTCTCCGATATACGGCATCAGTCTTTCTTCTACATAATCTGCAGTTTTTGCACAGTCCATCAGATCTCCGATCATCACATTTTCATCAATCTTCGGAAGCTTTTCTTTCTCATTTTCCAGCACCACTTCGGTACGCATCACAATATCTCTGGACGATTTTCCAATGCAGATTTCATAAGTTCCGCCTGCTGCATACCAGTCTTTCTGCGCTGTATCGTACCATGCAAATGCCCGGTAATCCAGCTCCATGGAAACAGTCTTTGTCTCTCCCGGTTTCAGTGTGACTGCCGTAAAATTTTTCAGTTCCCGCACCGGCCGGATTGCTGAATGTGTCTTGTCAGAAACATACAGCTGCACGATTTCTTTTCCTTCCATGCTGCCTGTATTCGTCACATCCAGACTGACCATCAGCGTATCCTTTGCCGTAATCCGGGACTTGTCGATCATCAAGTTACTGTATGAAAACTCCGTATAACTCAGTCCATATCCAAACGGGAACAGTACGTCCATCTTACGTGCATCATAATACCGATATCCTACAAAAATTCCTTCTGCATAATTGACCTGTTTCTTCATTCCCGGGAAATTCAGATAACTCAATCCCTGCAATCTGCGAACTGGTTGGATATGAAAGCCTGGAACATTTTATGTGGATATTCAAAAAAGTATCCCCAGTCACCCATTGACCCTACTTCCAATATTTTTCCACTTCCTGTGCCGCCTCCTGTGCAGAAATGTGAAACTTTTCCTGAACTTTTCCACAGATCACTTCTTTTTCCAGTTCCATTTCCTGAAGCAGCTCCACAACAGCCTGTATACCTTCTTGTCTGCCTTCACGTCGTCCCTCTTTTAGACCGGTGTTTTTATAAACCGTGGAAAAATACTGGTGATCCCGAATCGCACGCTCTCTCTCCTCATATTCCAGGCGCTTTTCCTCATCTGCGCTGATCCGATTCAGATCCTCATATGCCTTCTTAATATATTCGCTTTTTTCTGCTGCCATTTCAAATTCCTCCTCTGTCTCTGCATTGATGAACTGAAGCCCTTTCAGCAGCTCTGTCTCGGGATAATCATGTTTTGCCAGCTTCGGAAGTTCCAGTGTATGAATCTCAAATTTATCACTATACAACTTCCTGCCCTTATCTGACCAGAAATGAAAACGGGAATAATATTCTTCATCATCAAACATTATAAAATTCAGAATCCCGATATGAATACATTTTTCTAATTTTTGATAATTTTCTCCCGGCTTCAATTGATCTGTGAACATCTTCCCCAGATAGAACAAGGTGCGCTCTGCCCAGTATTCACTGAATGTCACTTGAATTTCGATGTCAATCTGTTCTCTGTTATTCAATAGAACCCGTACATCCAAAATCCCCAGCTTATCGTCTTTATCCTTCTGACGCAAATGGGACGGCAAAATCTTACTCTCATTGATTTCCTCCAGATTGATCCCAAGTACTGCTGCCAGAAATGCGTTACGTACCTCTTCGTCTTCCATCAGTTCTTTAAAACAGAAATCTACCTTTGGCTTCATTAAAAATTGTGTTGGTTTTTTATTCTCCATACATGCTCCTCCTTTGTTCTGATGGAATTTAAAATATTTCGATGAGCATGTACTTGTATTTCTGATTTTATTATATCCTTTGACGCGATGTTTCACAATCGCAAATACAGACAAACTCCCGATCTTTGGTTATTGTTCACCCCGATCAATAACTTCTTTTATCCATCTCTTTGCTCTTTATCTGGGAATAATTTTTGAATGGCAGTCTCTCTGCCATATTTGAAAATTGAAAGGGATTCCTTTCAAGATGAATTTTATTATACTTGAAATTTTTTGAGGATACAATGAAATTTTCATAAAGATCCTCTAAAAAATTTCATACATAAAAGACCAGATATCAAGTACAGCAAGTATACCTTGATATCTGGTCTTTGAAATTATCTTCTCTTACAACACCACATCATCCACTTTTTCAAAATTGTCCAATCGATAAGACTCTACCGTACCTTCTGTCACCAGATAAAATCTATCTCCCGCGTACAAGCCTCTCACTTCTGAATATCCGCTCAGCTTTTTCTCAAATACACAAGTAAATCCTTTTTCTTTATCATAGGAATAAATGTAGTACTCCTGCTGCTCCTGATATCCCGGAAATCCAATCAGATTCTTTTCCACATCTACAAATGCTGCCCGGTAATTATAAGATACATCGGTAGAATAACATTCCTCAAGCACAGTTTTATGGACTTCTTTTACATCTTTTGGATCGGAAATGTCAAACATGGACAACTTCACTCCATTGACGGTTGCTCCATCTTCCTCCACATCCATTCCAATTCCAAGAAGCAGCTCGTCTCCATACGGATGCAGATAATCAGAAAATCCCGGTATCTTCAGTTCGCCCAGTACTTTTGGCTTTTTCGGATCAGACAAATCTACGGAAAAGAGTGGATCCACCTGCTTATATGTTACAAAGTAGCAGCTCTCTTGCATAAACCTTGCGGAATATACCTGCTCTCCCTCTGCCAGATTCTCCAGTTTTCCTACTTCTTTCAGATCTTTATTTAAAACATAAAGGGCATTTGTCGAATCTGCCGGCTGGCTGGATACATCAGAAGCTCCGTCAATTCGAAGCAATGGATTCACGCCTCCGGATGTATCGTCATTTTCCCGGATCGTGGTTACAACCCGCAGATATCCCTCATATTCATCAATGCTGAAAGAATCATTGATCACACCGTCGATCACAACCTGCCCTGTTCCATCCAGTTTTCCGTCTTTATAAGAGACTTTCCGGATCTCAGTCTGTGTCACCGGAGAAACTTTTGCGTCATAGATTGTGTCATACACATAAATATTATTCTCACTTACATAGCACTGACTGCCATCTCCAAAAAATGCCAGATGATCGGTCTGCTTTGTCGGATCTTTCAGACTGAAGGAAGTCACTACGGTATAGACTCTTCCTTTTTCCTGCTGCGGAAGTAAAATATAATTACTTTCTATCAATTTTCCCTGTACTTCCGGTACATAACTGCTGATATCGTCCTTTGGTCCGGAAATATCCGCATAAAACGTACTAAGCAGATACATATAATCCCCTGATACACGCATAGTATGGAAACTTCCGCTCTGCGACATCTCACCCAATGATTTCGGATTTGCCGGATCACTCACATCAAACGTCTCCGCTACCGTATATGGCACACTTCGAATCACTCCCTGACTGTCTGTCTTATCCGTTGTTCTTGCATACACACACACCAGTTTGTCATCTTTTAAATAAATCTCGATCAGATAATCATTCGCATCCATGGAAATGGTTCCTGCTTGCTTCATCTCTTCAGATTCAATATTCAGGATCTGCACCTTATCCATGCTCATGATATACAGATACTTTCCGTCTGTCTTGACGATATCACCTTCACCGACACCTTCTGTTCGCACATTGGTATCCGAATGAGTGACTGCCTGATCGGCGGCCGCCTTCTCTTCGGAATAAAGGGCAGCCCCGTCTGCCATTCCCGTATCATACCTCGCTGTATCCTCATCTGCCGCCGCCTGGACATACTTGTAAATCTGTTCATAATCTTTTGCACTTGCCAACGACAAAACTGCCCCGGTCGCTGTATCTCTGGTTTCTTCGGTCACTTCCTGCACTTTTTTCTCTCCAACAATGCCACGACCAGAAAGCGCGGCTGCTCCCACTACCAGACAACAGCATGCTGCCGCCGCTATCATCCCATACACTGGTGTCCTTTTCTTCTTTTTCTGTGCCAGTTTCTTCTCTATATTTTCAGGCTTTAAAGAATCCGGCACTTCAATATCTTCTGCTGACCGCATAATCTTATCTTTGATTTCTTCTTCTGTAAACTGTCTGTCTCTTTTATTTTCCATCACGATACCTCCACTTCCTGAAGAACTGTCCGCATTTTCTCTAACGCCCTCTTTTTTCTGGAACGAACGGTTGCCGGATTCATCTTAAGCATCTGTCCAATCTCATCACTTTGATAGCCTCCAAATACCGAAAATGAAACAATCAGACGTTCTTCCTCATCCAGATTCCAGAATGCACGTTTTACATCCTGCGAAACAGAATAATCGGATTCCTCCGCCGGATAATCCTCATCCAGCTCATCGGCTTGTCTTCGCTTTTGAAACTGGCTCTTACAATGATTACTTAAAATGGTAAAGATCCAGCTTCTAAAAGACTCCTCTTTTTTCAAACCGGATATCTTTTCATAGGCTGCCATCACTGTATCACTAACTGCATCTTCCGCTTCCTGCGGATGCTTCAGCGTATACAAAGCAAATCTATAAAGCTCTACATAGATTCTGGAATACAACTCTGAAAATGCCTTGATATCCCCACGCTTTGCACGCTGTATCAGAACTGCTTCCGCACTTTTTTGATAATTGTACATCCGCATCCCCTCTCTTTCTTTTTCATTTATTTTGCTGTTCACACCATTGCTTGTCTGTCATATATAAGAGTCTCTCAAATGATGTTTTGTTGCATGGAAAATAAAAAAATCAGGAAGATTTTTATTTCTCCCTGATTTTTCGTTTGTCTGGCTCTTATCCTCTATAGTAATTGATCAGACATCCTTTTAAAATGATCTCTCTCTCTGCGTCTGTCAGATCACCCAGATAAAACTCTACTTCTTTTAACTCGTCTCCTACGACATATGCCTTGATCACATCTGCTTTTTCTGCCACAGCATCTCTTACATCTGGAATAAAGATGTAATCATCATTCTTAAAGGAAAGTGCTTTGTCATCTTCCTTTGTCAAAAGCGGCAGCATTCCCCAGTTAATCAGGTTCGAACGGTAACGTTTTGTTGCATACTCATTGGCAATATTCGCCCATCCACCCAATACTTTCTGGCAGGATGCAGCCTGTTCACGAGCGGAACCATCTCCTGGTTTTACTGCAAAAATCGTACTTCCAACTCCCAGATTTCCTTCTCCGACCTGAGGGAACTGCTTCTGGATTTTTTCCATTACAGGTTTTAACTCTTCCAATACTTCCAGAGGGCACTTACCTGCTTCAATCGCTTTCTGTGCAGCCTGTACTTCTTTTGCACGTCCCACATAAGCAGGATCTTTTCTGGAAAGTGCAAACTCTGCCAATCCCAGCGGGTTTGAACGATAAGAGGATGTCTCACCGGATGGGATCAATTCATCCGTTGTGGTAACCGGATCGTGAATCTCAGATACTACTTTGAGTACCAGATTCTGTGGAAGTGCTGACATTTCCGGCCAGTCCTTGATATTTGGTCCAAACTTAATTTCTACGCCCGGATCTGCCACACCTTTGCTGTCGAAGACGCGGTTTGCGTAAATATTCTGATCAAAGTGATATTTCTGTCCCTTGTACTCCACATCCATTGCTGTCGCCGGTGTCAGGAATCCTTTGTTTGCCGCCGTTGCCGCAATTGAACGGGCATCCATCAGTGCAACAGAAGAAATCTGACCGTTCTGGAGCTTGGAACCTTCTCTGTTCGGGAAGTTTCTTGTTGTATGACGGATAGAGAATGCATTATTTGCAGGAGTATCTCCGGCGCCAAAACATGGTCCGCAGAATGCAGTCTTTACAACTGTTCCTGCTTCCATCAGATCTGCGATTGCTCCATTTTTCACAAGTTCCATATAAATCGGTGTACTTGCCGGATATACGCTGAATGTAAACTCATCCGCACCGATATTTCTTCCTTTTATAATATCCGCTGCTGCACAGATATTTTCAAATCCACCACCTGCACATCCCGCGATGATTCCCTGATCAACATAGAGTTTTCCGTTCAGGATCTTGCTCTGAAGAGAATAATCCACTGCTCCGTCCAGACTGATCAGAGCTTTTTTCTCCACTTCATGGAGGATATCTGCCAGATTTACATTCACTTCATCGATCGTATATACATTGCTTGGGTGGAATGGCATCGCGATCATTGGCTTGATCTCGCTCATATTAACATAAACCATTCCATCATAGTAAGTCACTGCTCCCGGATTCAGCTCCTTGTATCCCTCGCTTCTTCCATGGATCTCATAGAATTCCTGGATCTTTTCATCTGTTTTCCAGATAGAAGACAGACAGGTTGTCTCTGTTGTCATAACATCGATTCCAATTCGGTAGTCTGCACTTAATTTGGAAACTCCAGGTCCCACAAATTCCATGACTTTGTTATTTACATAGCCATTTGCAAATGTGGCTCCAATGATCGCCAGTGCAACGTCCTGTGGGCCGACTCCTTTTGCCGGTTCTCCATCCAGATAGATTCCGATCACTTCTGGTTTCTTGATGTCATATGTCTTATTCAAAAGCTGTTTTACAAGCTCCGGTCCGCCTTCTCCCATTGCCATGGTTCCCAATGCTCCGTAGCGGGTATGGCTGTCAGAACCAAGGATCATCTTGCCGCACTCTGCAAGAACCTCTCTTGCAAACTGATGGATGACTGCCTGATGAGGCGGAACATACACACCACCGTACTTTTTCGCACAGGTAAGCCCAAACATATGGTCATCCTCATTGATCGTTCCACCAACCGCACAGAGACTGTTATGACAGTTTGTCAAAACATACGGTACCGGAAATTTTTCCAATCCGGAAGCTCTTGCCGTCTGAATAATTCCCACAAACGTAATATCGTGGGATGTCAATTTATCAAATTTAATCTGCAGGCGTTCCATATTGCCTGAAGTATTATGACTGTCCAGGATTCCATAGGCAATCGTATTCTTTGCAGCCTCTTCTTTCGAGACAGGAAGTGACACATTTCCCGTATCTTCCAGGATTTCTGTGCCGTTTAACAAGTACACACCGTTATCATATAATTTAATCATGGTAACCTCCTTTGTCTTTCCAATAATTTCACTAACTGTTTATCATTTTAGCATGTTAAAGAGGGAATTGCAAAAAAATTCTGCGGGATTATCTTGTCTCCCGCAGAATTTTTACAACTTCCAGTCTGGTCTCCCCGACCGTGATCACATCTTCTTTCTGGATCACGATTGGCTTATGAATCTGTTTTCCATTCAAATATGTATGATTTTTTGAACCTTCATCTCTCAAATACAATTTGTCACCGCTTCGGATGATTGCACAATGCACCTTTGACACTCTCAGATCTTCCGGTAATGAAAGAAACTTGTCATAATCTGACGATGCACTGACTCTTCCGATTCCCAATGAATCATAGAAGATAAAACTGTACTGATCCTGCTGGTCCACATCCTCCAGCACAATCTTCCAGCGGCGCTTCGCCGGTGCTGAAGATGTACGGCGTTCTGACTGCTGTCTCACCGGACGGCGTCTTGGCTCTGGTTCATAATCATCCTCTTCGTCGTCATCGTCATCGTAGTCATCATCATAATCGTCTTCCCGTGAATGATATCTGCGTTCAAACTGATTATAGTCTTTTTTCTCTTTCAATAATTTTGAAACTGTAAAGAAAATTACCGCAATGATCCCTACGATCAATACCCCGATAATAATCCAGTATAACATAATTCATCAACTCCTCTGAGGGTATCTTACTATACTTTTTTTATGAGGGCAAGAAAAAGAAAAGAACTTTTCCTGCTTAGTTGATCACCACACCGCCAAGGCAGCTGCCGCCTGTATTTTGCGGAGGGGCAACCTCTGTTGTTCCCTGATCAGATGGAGCTGTGTATTCCGGAACGTATTCCTGCTGCGCTGCCGCCTGAGCCGCTGCTTCTGCTGCTGCCTGCGCTTCTGCCGCTGCCTGCGCTTCTGCCGCTGCCTGGGCCTCTGCTGCTGCCTGCGCGGCCGCTGCTTCCGCCGCTGCCTGCGCTTCTTTCTGTGCTTTCACATTGATTTCCTGCTCTTTTGTGCTCATCTCATCTCCGGATGCTTTGCTTACATATTTTACAAATCCAACCTCATCCTCAAAACAAAGCTCTGCTTCCTTCTTTATATCCTCAAAACCAAAGGAAGTCAACTCGATCACTCGTCCATCCGCCAACGTCAACTGTACACTATATCCGACATTGATTGCTTTATCCGTCTCCGCGGCAGGAGCTGCTGATGTGTCCGGTGTATAGAACAGCTCGACCATATCTCCGTTTTTCCAGACTTCCCCAGATTTCATCATGTTAGCCGGATATTCTGTCTGAGCTGTTGTCTTGACTGTGATTCCCGTAATATCTGCTCCTACACTGTTTTTCACCAGCACATCAAATGCTTCCGCTGACTCCACACCGATCTTCTGATACTCTTTTTTCTCTTTCGTTTCTTTCTGTGCTTCAGTCTTCACCTTTTCCTTTGGTTCCTCACTCTTTCCGCAAGCTGCCGCACTGATGCTCATACATGCGATCAACAGCATTGCCACTATCTTCTTTTTCATCGTTTTCTCCTTTTATTCCCATTTAATATCTTTTGATGCTACAATCTTTGCTTGTCCGCTGTTTTCTGTGATCACACTGATGTGAAACTCTCCCTGAGGCACACTTGTGCCCTTCAGATAAAGCTTATATCCGTTGCCTTTCCCATCCTCTGTGATCTTATAAAATGCCTGATAGGTTCTGGTCTCCTGAGTTGCCATGTCACGCACTGCAACATAAATGTCCGAATTATCTTCCAGATATTTCTCTTCAATCTTTCCTTCCACCGAAAGATAAGAACCCTCTTTTTTCGCCTCTATGGATGATTTTGTCTTCACCTCCGGCGCCATCTGATTCTCTGTTAACGCCCCTTCCATGATTGGAATCCTTTTTGCAAAATCCTGAATATTACGTTCTACTTTTTCAATCACCACATACTGCGGATGCAGTTCTTCTATCTGTGTAAGATTATACGGTACCAGTCTGGAAAAATATCCCTGTCCAATCTCATCCGCTACAAATGGAAGCAGACTCTCTCCAAACGAATCTCGGTACATCATCATACTTCCGTCTTTCTGTGGGTTGTTCGTCTGTATCCAGGCATCCATATTGTCTTTCACTTCATTGACATAGTCAAAAGAGAACTCCTTGTCGTAAACATATTCCTCCTCCAACTCAAACCCGAACGGATACAACATCTCGTCAATATCACCGACATGACTCTTCTCCAGTTCATACGGAACATTTAAATACGTCTCGTGTTCCCGTCCCAGCTTCTCCATCAGAGCATTGTACGCAAGCACTGCTCCTTTGTTATTCCAGTGAGAATCTCGATGGAAATATAACACTTCCTCTTCATTCTGGAACAACTCTTTTACATCTATAAATTCTACTCCCCGCTCTGTCAAAAGCTCTGTCAGACGTTCCAGATTGCTCGTATCGCCTGGCTTGACGTAATACGGCATCGCCTCGTCATACAGTGTATTTTTATTCGGAATGACCATCAGAACGAACTGGCTTCCATTCTGCTGCACATGATTCTGCATCAGTGTGATGTTATGGATCACATTATACATTTCCCTTTCAGACAACAAATTTCTGCCTCTGTAGTCATTGACAGTTCCTCCAAAATAGAGCCAGTCATCCTTTCCCACAATCACCTGATCCGTTGCACCTGTCTGAAACACATTTCCCTTTAAAAGAGCATTGGCCGTCACAAAGTATTGTCGGAATGCGAAATGATCCTCAAAGTATTCTCCCGCTTCTTCAAGGTAATCCTGATTCCATGTCCCATCCTCTTTCCACTTCGGCCATTTTGCCAGTTCGGTATTCTCTGAAGTTGTCGTCGTCGGCCAGAATGTCATTCCTGCAAACGGAATCATCAGAATTACCCATACGAAAATAATATAGATCAAATATCTCTTCTTCATGCTGCCAGCCTCCTAAAACCTGAAATAGATAAATGGGTTATAAGTACCACTGGACAGACTCATCATACTGAGCAAAAGAAGCAGCACACTTCCCACATAACTAAATGGAACAACGATTCGTTTTACGGCCGCTCCTCTTTCCATAAATGCGTGAATGCCCGGCAGGATCGGCATACATCCGAGAATTCCCACAAACAGCATCACCAGATAAAACGGATTCAGCCAGTAAACAGCCACCTGCATAGAAGCACTGTCGAAATTCCAGCCGGTAAACATGGTTCCTATCATCTGGATTCCCTGGCCAAATGTGTCTGCCCGAAACATCACAAATCCGATACACACGACAAGCATCGCATAAATATGTCTGAAAAATCCAGGAAGCTTTCGGATCGGAAGAAACTCTTCGATCAGGGAAAATACACCGTGCCAGACTCCCCACAAAACAAAAGTCCAGCTTGCTCCATGCCACAATCCTGTCGCTGAGAATACAACCATTTTATTGACACAAGTTCTGATCTTCCCTTTTCTGTTTCCCCCGAGAGGGATGTACAAATATTCTTTAAACCATGTGGAAAGAGAAATATGCCATCTTCTCCAGAACTCCTTGATGCTTGCTGAAATATAAGGATAGTTGAAGTTCTCCTGGAAATGAAATCCAAACATATGCCCCATTCCGATTGCCATATCACTGTATCCGCTGAAATCATAATAAATCTGAAGCATATAAGAAATCGCTCCGATCCATGCTGCCACGATGTTGATCTCCCCGATCTGAGAATTGAACACACCGTCCGCTGCAATTGCGACCGTATTTGAAATCAACACTTTCTTTGCCAGTCCTATCGTAAATCTCCGGAAGCCTTCTGCAATTTCCTGAACATCCGTTTTACGCGTTTCAATCTGCTTCTGAATATCGTGGTATTTTACGATCGGACCGGCGATCAGCTGTGGAAAAAATGAAACATACAGCATCACATTGAATACACTTTTCTGCGACTGTACTTCGTCTCTGTAGACATCAATCACATAGGAAAGCGCCTGGAACGTGAAAAATGAAATCCCAATCGGCAATGCAATTTCTGTCATTGGGATCTGTGTACCCGCAAGCTGATTGATCGTCCTTAGGATCATGTCTGTATATTTAAATACGACCAGCAGCCCGATATTAATGACTACTGCGATCAACAGGGCTGCTTTTCGCAGCCCTGCATTTCTTGTATTCATCATTCTTCCAAAGAAGTAGTTCATTACGATGCTGAAAATCATCAGCAGCACATAGGCCGGTTCTCCATATGCATAAAACAATAAGCTCGCCAGGATCAGCAATACGTTTCTTGCCCGCAGCCCCGGCAGTATATAATACAACGCAAATACAACCGGGAAAAACACGCATAAAAATGTCATCGAACTAAAAACCATAAAATACCCTCGCTACCACTTATATTGCAGTACGGTATTTCCGACCGGCTGCATATAGAAATTGTATCTTCCTATTTCATCCTGTGCTTCCGGATCGCAAATGTAGGATGCTCCATTCATGCGGATAATCACCCATCCATGAGGACCGTACCCTCCTGCTGCCATTCCAACCTGTCCCTCTACATACTGCGCGTCATATCCAAGGCCTTTGGCAAGCTGATAAAATGCCGCCGCATACACAAAGCAGTTTCCTCTGTGCTGCTCAAATGCCATAATGGAATACCACTGATCTCTTGTATATCCTGCCGGAGGTGTTACATGAATCGGCAGAGTCTGATAACTGAGATTGTTCACGCACCACCAGTAGCACGCATTCAGATCCCTTCCAACCTGATTATAAATATTATTGACGTGCTTGTTTACTCTTGCAGCCGCACCTGATACCAGATTGTAGGACACAGCTCCGATTCCGATCTTTTGTCCCTGATAATTCGCATACACATGAGTGATAAACTTTCCGCCATCCTGATGTTTATCTGCAGAAATCGTTGCTGACCAGCTGCCATCTCGATTTTTTGTTCCCTGATACCAGACAATATCATCCTGCCCGCCAGTCTCACTCCATGTAGGAAATTCTACACTCTCTACATTTCCACTATTCGGATTGTACACGGTAACCTTCACAGTGGAGGCATCTATCGTCTCTACTGCAATATAATTTTTCGCACTGATGGATGCAGTTGTAGCTCCAACAAATCCCCGAATCCCATTTTCCATTGTTACATAGGCATGTACCTGATACGTGCCAAAGTGATTTTTATGATTTTTCACCTCGACATCTACAGAATATGTGCCATCTGAGTTTTTGTTCGCAGTATACCATTTGATATCACTCTGATCTCCTGCACACCAGACCGGAACTTCCACCTTGGAAACCCCTGCCGGCGCCAAAATATCGGAAATCTTTACGTTAAAAGTTCCCTTTTCTCCATCAATATTGCTCGCCTGCACGGAACTTGCGCCTGGCATGGCATCTACATTAAATGTTGTTCCTTTCAGGAAGATCATATCTCCGTTTGGCGCAACTGCATACGCATGAACATTATATTTTCCTGCTGTTTTATGATTCTTGATCTCAATATTTGCAGTACCGTTTTTTGCAGTGTACCAGACAATATCATCCTGTCCGCCAGTCTCACTCCAAACTGCAAAACAGATTTCCTTTGCTCCACCCGGAATCTCTGCATTTTTTATGGAAGCCTGATATCTCTTCTGTGTTCCATCTGTATCTTTGACACTCAGATCCCCCGCTTTAAACAGCATCTCACACGAGGTACTTCCTTCAAAATTCATATCTCCTGTGATATCCTTGAAATAAATATGTGCAGTATAAGTTCCTGCATGATACTTGTGATTTTTAATGTTGACTTCTGCTTCATAGCTTCCATCACTCTGTCTCGAAGCTGTGTACCATTTAATATCGCTCTGATCCGCTGCACACCAGACCGGAACCAGGACTTCTCTTACGGCACTCGAATTCGTAATGCCAGATACCTTCACTGTGAAGGTTCCTTTATTGATATCCTTGGATGTGATCTCTACATTTCCGGCTTTCGGCGACTGCACAGAAAATGTGTTTGCCTGCAGTATGATCATTTTTCCTGCTTTGTTTTCTGCATAAACATGAACAATATATGTTCCCAGTGATTTATGGTTTTTCAGTTTTACTTCTGCTGTATAACTGCCGCCTTTCTTTTCACTTTCATACCAGACAATATCGTCCTGTCCGTTTTTTTCGCTCCAGACCGCATATTTAATGCTCTTGATCCCTCCTGGAACAGAAGCGTCTGACAGCGTCATTTTCCAGGAATCACCCTTTTCTTCTGCAGAATAGTTACCGGCGGTTTTGCTGACGCTCTTTTCTATACCTCCTACAAAAGACTGGATTCCATTTTCGTCTGTTACATAAGCATGAATCGAATAAGTTCCTTCATTATACTGATGATTCTTCAATTTCACATCCGCATAATACGTGCCGGATGCCGCCTTCTTTGCCTCATACCATACAAGATCGCTCTGATCCTTCTGACTCCATACCGGCACCATCACCTTCTGTACCCCACTGACCGCGGAAACTCCCTGCAATTCTACACGGAAGCTTTCATTTGAAGAAATCTCTCCCGCTGACATGTGTTCCATAGTCGGTGCCGAAATAGAAAATGAAGTCGCTTTTAAAAACTGTTGTTTTCCATCTTTGATGCCATATACGTGAACAGCATAATTTCCTGTGGACTTGTGATTTTTCACCGGCACAGAAACAGTCCATGTTCCATCCTCCTGCTTTACTCCGGCATACCAAACGATATCATCCTGTCCGTTCTGCTCGCTCCAGACAGGAAACTGTACTTTTGAAATCTCGCCCTCTACCCCGGATGCCGTGATCTGAACACTCTTTTCAGAAGCATTCACACTCGCTGTAATCTCCATCTGGCTGCTTCTGCTCTCAATCTCTGCTTCCTGCGTTTCTTCCGATACAGGAGCTGCCTCTTCCTTTGCAGCCTCTCTCACAACTGTTGTCTCCAGACGCTCCAGCTCAATCTCTTCTTCTCCTATAAATACAGATGGCTGAATATAATAATGAAGCTCTCCCTCTTTCTGTGGCTCCACATCAATTACGTACTTTTCAATATTCTGACCTGTGAAGTCATAAACCGGCACTGCTTCTTTTACCTCAGCAGCTTTCACATCCTGCTCAGATCCAATCCAAATCTTTCCTGTAAATTTGGTGAACTGATCTGCCATCTCTTTGTCAGGTGTAAAAACAATCCGGAAATTACCGGCTGCTTCGTCGGTCTGTTCCAATGATACATCGACTAAATCATTCACTTCTGTACCGACATCAGTGATTGCCGGCAGTTCTTCCTGACTTGTCTGTAAAACTGGCTCTTCTGCTGCCACTGCAGTCACAGGTGTCACTGTGCTCACTGTCAATGCTGTTGACAACAGAATCGCCAAAACACTTTTCCTTTTCATTTGTATCCTCCTTCCCCGCTTTATCTTCTCCTCCACAGTACATTTTACCCCCCCCCCGTATAATTTTGTCAATTCCCAGGTTTCACCATTTCACGAGATCTTTACCCTACTTTGCAATTGTTACTGCTTCCGTCCATCTCCGACTATATATTCTCGTTTTACCTTATATATTTCGCCCTTTTATTTGTAAAAAAAGAGAATGTCCTGAATCATGTTTTTCAGAACATTCTCTCTTTTTTTACAGCAAGTGCACCGGCTGCCAACTCATGATGGAACACTTGATGATTCCTTACGATTACTCCTGTGCAAAAGGAACCCATGGACAGCGTTTTGCAATTTCCTGATTATATGCTTCCAGATTTTTCATCTGTTCTGCAATATGAGACACATTCATCCGTTCCACAAGAACCTGAATTGTCTCTTTTCCTTCCTCAGCCAGTTCTTTACGTCTTTCTTCCGTAGGAATTGACGGTGTACTCATGTGGTCTTTCGGATCTCCAAAATAATATCCGATCGAACCACTTTGATATGCAAGTGCAAAAATATCATCAAATTCCGCACAAGTCTGCTTCTCCTGATGTTCATATTTTGTAGTCAGCGGTACATCTTCCAATCTGCCCAGCATATCATAAGCGCCCACTGTAATTGCATGGAAGGTATCTGCTGATTTAAAAATATCCTGTCCGTTTTTCATCAGCTGCATGATCATATCCATATACAAAATCGGAGTTCCTGTTTTATCCATAAAATCTCTTACCATCGGACTCACTGTCATATGTGCCGGACCATGTGCACTGATATAAATCTGTCTTTTAAATCCCTGGCGCAAAAGGCTTTCCGCAATTCCTGTCAGATAACGAATCCCTTCCTGAATGCTGACCTGAACCGTACCTCTTCCACTTGCAGTCGCTCCTGCATAAAAATATGGAAGACCAGTTAATACAAGTCCGTCACATGCCTCCGCCATTTTAAGTGCAAACGCTTCACTGACTACGGTTTCCGAATCCAGAGGAAATCCCCCGTGCATTTCCACAGTTCCGACCGGAACGATCACAATATCATTTCGTGTAAGATATTCTTCCACTTCATCATTCAACATCTTCGGTATAATTCTTGTTCTCATTTTTCACCTTTCCTCTTATAACTGAAATATCTTTTTGGCATTCTCAAAACAAATTTTCCGGTAGGCCTGTGCAGATAATTTTCCTTCCTGATACTGCCTGTCCAGCCATTCTCCCAATGGAAATACCATATCCGTATTTACCATATCTGTACCGAACATCAGACGATCCTGAAATTCTTCCAAAAATTGTAAACCAAACTTTTCATCTCTCATAATAGCACATCCACCACTGTTTGCAGACAGATCTGCATATAAATTTTTATAATTTCTCATAAGACAGACCAATCTGCCGCCTTCCTTGACAGGACCTTTTCCCCATTCCATTCGAGATTTCAGATCCGGCTTCGCATCCTGACTGATTTCATGCCAGAACGGCTGACTGTGTCCTATAAATTTTAATCTAGGATATGTTTCTAAAGCTTCTTCCAACATCGGCAGTCCCGGTTCATCGACAATGCCATATTCATATCCCTCCTGCGGACTCATATGAAACAGGATTGGCATTCCCAGTTTTTCCGCCGCCTGAAATACAGCCTGAATAAACGGATGGTTTATTTTTCTGCAGATCATAAATTCACCAATTCCTACAGCTCCCTGCCTTTGATATTCCCTGAGCCTCTCTTCAATGGTTTCTTCACAATTTTCATCCAGATTACACATCCATACATATTTTTCAGGAAATCTTCTGGCCAGCTCTCTACATTTCTGGTTTCCGGAGACAGAAGCCATTGCTCCTTCTGTCTCTCCGGATGACATAACAACCGCTTTTTCAATCTGAAGCTCTTCCAGATGAGCAAGCATTTCTTCGCCTGTTGATATCTTGAATTTTTCTGTTCCCGGAACCGGATCTAACGCTGCATGTAAATGAATATCTATTTTTTTCATAGCATACTCAGCCTCATTTTCTGTACTTTATTTTGCCTTTAATTCTGCATACATCCGTTCTGTAGTCTCTTTATTCAAATTAAAGATCAGGCCCACTCCAACCAACTCTAAAATACAAGTTACCACCGGAATAATATTAACCAGGAAGTAAATACCATTCACTGCTTCCGCTGTCTGTACTACATTGGAACCGGAAACAAATCCGATTGCTGCTAATCCGAAAGAAACTCCTGTAGAGGCAATGGTCGAACCTATTTTTCTACTAAATGTATATAAAGAATACATAGAACCATCGCTTCTTTCATTAAATTTCCATTCGCTGTAATCCAGACAGTCTGTAACAAGCGCCCAGATCAACATTGTAAATACCGTCTGTCCGATTGTTCCCAATACAACCAATGCCGAATACACATATACATTTTTGATTTCCATGACAACCGGAATGACACTAAAGATCGTACTGGAAATAATGGCTGCCATCAAGGTTGCTTTTTTTCCGAACTTCGCTACCAGCTTCGGAACCAATGGGAAACAGATCACCAAAATCGGGATTGTCGCAAGACTGATAATAGACATTACATCTGTTCTTGCATAGTACTCTTTAAAAATGTAGCTTCTTACCTGGTTTGATCCGGTAATAAAGAGCATACTTCCTAATGTTGCTACCATAACCCCGATCAATGGTCTGTTATGTACAGTTGCTTTTAATACTTTTCCATAATTAAATTTCTCTGCTTTTTCAACATTCTGTCGAATACGCTCCTGTGTCAAATTGAGCAGAACAAAATAGCTGATAATACTTAAAACACCGAAGACAACTGCGATCAAAGTAAAACGCTCCGGAAGAATATTGCTCTGCTTGTCAAAGCAGACAACCGGAACGATGGAAAGTCCTACGATTCCCACGATTGTTCCACCGATACTTCTTGCTCTGGAAAGCTTACTTCTCTGAATCGGATCATCACTTACGACACTGGCCATCGCACCAAATGGCATAGAAGTTCCTGTATAGCTCATTCCATACAGAACATATGCAAATGCTACATAAGCATGAAGTGCAATACCTTCCAACGGAACATTTAAAAAGCAAAGCACACCGGATAACGCCAGTGGAATCATAAAAATCTTGATCCATGGTTTGAATTTATCTCCGGACTTTCCGATCATCCAACGATCCGGAAAAGATCCCATGATCGGGTCATTGATCGCATCCCATAATCGGGCTACCAAGAATAACGTTCCCATCCATCCTGCGCTGATTCCCAATACACTGGTACAGAAAATCAGAAAATATGCATCTACAAATAAATTTACAAAGCTTCCCGCCATGTCTCCAAATACATACCCAATTTCATCCTTCACCCCGAAAGGGCGAATTTGTTTTTTGTTCATCCTGCTTGTCCTCTTTTCTTTTTCTTTTCAATTCACGTGATTTGTGTTATCCTAATTATAAATTATAATAATTGCAATTTATATTGCAAATTTATCAAATTACATTGCAAATCTGACATTTGATTTTATCGCTTTATATTATTTGCACAAAAATATGAGAGGATTTTTATGAAACTTCACGAAGCTAAATTATTATTAAATGACCCCACATTTTCCATCGATTCCATTACTTATCAGGAATTAGAAATGGACAGCGACTATGTGGATGTACATGAAGATATCAGTTACTCGAAAGACAATGTAGATTTACACAGCCATGCGTTTTTTGAAATTTTATTTTGTCAAAGTGGTTCTTTACAATATATGGTCGGCAATACCCGTTATCAGCTGGTTAAGAATTCCATTGTGTGTATTCCTCCCGGTGTCAGCCACTGCCCCCTTTATCTGGAACAGCTTTCAGAGCCTTACCGCAGAACTGTGATGTGGGTCAGCAATAAAATCTATCAGCAATATATAAACCTTTTGAACAATGATCCAATCGAAAAATCGCTCTGTTTACTGCCGCAAAATGTATTCCTTCTCTCCGGAAATATTCTATATCAGGTAGAAGAACTTTATGAAAAGATGTTAAACATCCCTCCTGATTTTTCGGGTGCAGAACTCTATAAGATTGGTTTGTCTGCGCAAATCGTTACTTTATTTCATCAATTTTTAAATTCTCATGAAATAAATCCTCTAAGGCCGGAAAAAACCATTCTTTTGGACGAGATCATTTGCTTTATAGAAACTCATCTTTCCGAAGAATTAAGTGCGAAACGGATCGCAGCGCACTTTCTGGTCAGTGAGTCTTCTATCAATCAATTGTTCAGTAAACAGATCCGTTTGAGCCTTTACCGATATATTACACAGCGCCGTCTGATCGAAGCTAAAAATTTAATTTCCAGCCAGACACCATTAAAAAAATTACCTGAACTCTGTGGATTTTCTGATTACTCGGTTTTCTACAAAGCCTTTACAAAACAATATGGGATTTCTCCAAAAGAATATAAAAACAGAATTTTTAAAACACAGCAGTAAAGAAGCCTCCGGCCGGGGAAAGATTCTTTCCCCGCCGGAGGCTTTTATAGTTGTCTAATTAATTTTGCGAAATCCGAAAATTACAGTCTCTTCAACAGCTCTTCTCTCTCTGCTTCAAATCCAGGTTTTCCAAGGAGTGCGAACATATTTTTCTTATAGCTCTCAACTCCCGGCTGATTGAATGGATTCACACCGAGCAGATATCCGCTGATTCCACATGCGAATTCGAAGAAGTAGAATAACTGTCCCAGATAATATTCATTCTGTTCCGGAATGTTCACGATCAGGTTCGGTACATTACCATCTGTGTGAGCAAGGATTGTTCCGTTCATCGCGCTCTTGTTGATGAAATCAACTGTTTTTCCTGCAAGATAGTTCAGTCCATCCAGATCTACAGGCTCTTCATTGATGATGATCTCTTCTTTGGATGTCTCCACATTCATAACTGTCTCAAACAGGATTCTGTTTCCATCCTGAATGAACTGTCCCATAGAGTGCAGATCAGTTGTCAGATCTACAGATGCCGGGAAGATTCCTTTCTGGTCTTTTCCTTCGCTCTCTCCGTAAAGCTGTTTCCACCACTCAGATACATAGTGAAGGCTTGGCTCATAGTTTGCCAGAACTTCGATCGTCTTTCCTTTTCTAAGCAAAATGTTACGGATCGCAGCATACTGAAGTGCTCCGTTCTCTGCGAAATCATTCTCCAGAGCTTCTTTTCTTCCTGCTGCTGCACCTTCCATGAGTTTCTCGATATCAGCACCACTTACTGCGATCGGAAGCAGACCAACTGCTGTCAGTACAGAGAAACGTCCTCCTACATCATCCGGTACTACAAATGTCTCGTATCCCTCTTCTGTTGCAAGGTTCTTCAGTGCACCTTTTGCTTTGTCAGTTGTTGCATAAATTCTCTTTGCTGCTTCTTCTTTTCCGTATTTCTTTTCCAGAATCTCTTTAAATACACGGAAGGCAATGGCCGGCTCTGTTGTTGTTCCGGATTTTGAGATCATGTTGATAGAAAAATCTCTGTCTCCCACTACATCGATCAGATGTTTGATATATGTACTGCTGATGCTGTTTCCTACATAGTAGATCTCCGGAGATTTTCTGATCTCTTTGGATACCACATTTGCGAAAGAATGTCCCAGAAATTCAATGGCAGCTCTCGCTCCGAGATAAGATCCACCGATTCCGATCACAAGAAGTACTTCTGAATCTTTTCTGATCTTTTCTGCTGCTTTCTGAATACGTACAAACTCTTCTTTATCATAATCAACCGGAAGATCGATCCATCCAAGAAAATCATTTCCTGCTCCGCTCTTTGCCACAAGCTTCTCTTTTGCCTGTGCCACAAGCTCACTCATATATGCCATTTCATGCTCCTGAACAAAACCAGCTGCTTTTGAATAATCAAATGTTACTTTATTAGCCATTGTTTATCCTTCCTCTCTAACTTCTATAAATTTACAAGCCCATTTTATCAAATCTGACTTTGTTAGGCAAGGAATTCTTCCAAAATCTGACGAATCGCCTCCTCTTTGAGCGCCGGTTCTTCCAGATCCTCTTTTTCCATCGTCTTCTCCAGTTCTTTCTTGAATTTTTTCGGTTCTTCCTCTATATTGATGGCAAGCTCCTCATCCTGTTTCTTCACCACAGCCGCCGCTCTCTGCGATGCTTTCTGGGCGCCGGATAATTTCTGGGATTCTCCTGCCTCCGTACGGATCACCTCCAGATTTTTTTCATTTTTACGCATCCGTTTGTATCGGTGTGCACACACATTTTCCAGATAATCCACCATGTAGTTCTCCGCCGCCTCGATTTTATACGATTCATCGGAAAGCTGGCTGATTACAAACAACGCTACCATCTCTGCTGCCCCAAGCGCACCATACTGATACACCTGCTCACAAAATCCATGCGCCATGAAATGTCCCACAGCTCCAATCGCCGCCAGAATTCCCGCAAACCAGATCGACTGAATCTGGATCTGTCTCCAGGTATGTATTTTCAGGAAAAACCCTCTGTACTCATAAATGTATTTTTCTACAAATGCATTCACATTTTCTACTCTGTCATGTACCATACAGGCATGTTCGTATTTTGCACGAACAAGCTTCATCAGTTTGTGTGTACTCTTTGACATACTCCCGGCCGCATTCACCAGCTTACGCAAAGTCACATAATTCATTACCTTTGCAAGTATCCCAACAATTCCTACTCCCAGCATCAGATAAAATATGATGCCCGTCTCCGCTACTGCTTCTTTCCACATAGTTAAACCTCCTGTTTCTGGCCTTTTTCACAATTCGTTCGATTGTGTACCTGTGGCCATTATAAAACAAGTCTCCCCAGGATGCCCGCAAAACCGTTCTACATAATTCTACATTCGGTCTGTTTCCATGCTTCTTTTCTCTGATTTCCCGCCTGGATTTTTCCCCTTTTAAACTTCACCTTTCCCTTGATTTTCAAGGCGTGAACGTTTTTGAAAGTTATCCACAGTCCACTTTCAGATGTTGTCGTTTTTCCACAAAAACACTCGGATCCTGACATACGAAAGTGAATAAACTTCCTCTGGAATTTCCAAAACAGGTCTGTTATAATTCTTCTGATAACATACAAATGAATTTTTTAATTGGAGGTCTGATACTATGCATTACAAACCAACTGGAGTCTGTTCTCAGAACATCGAATTTGATATCGAAGACAATAAAGTAAAAAATGTACACTTTACCGGAGGATGTAACGGCAATCTTCAGGGCATTGCGCGCCTTGTAGAAGGAATGGATGTTCAGGAAGTCATTGACAGAGTAGAAGGAATCCACTGCGGATTCAAGGCAACTTCCTGCCCGGATCAGCTCGCACAAGCATTAAAAACAGCAATCGGAAAGTAATTCCGATTGCTGTTCTTGTTTCATATCAATATGATTATGTATCCCCGAGTGGTTGAAGCAGCCGTCATAAGCATGTCTGTTCATTGTGGTGTTTTCGTACAGGCTCTTATAATTTATTTTATAGTTGCATCATACTATGACGGCTGCTTCAACCACTCAGAGACTATGGAATTATAAAAGGTAAGTGATTGGCTATTTGATCATAATTCCGTCTGTAAAGGAAAATGACTCTTCATATGGATACTCCATACCTGCGAAATGATCTGCGCGCACCCGGTAGTAATACCCCGGTTCTACCGTGATATACTTAGAAGTACTGACATAATAATCGTTTTCCACATCTTTGCTCCATGCATAAATCTGATCCCAGGCATCATCTTTTTCATTATACTGATCTACATATACAATAGTAGAAACCAAATTAACCGTTTTTCTGGCTGTTGTTCCAGAATATACATAAATCCTGTTACGACCGGCTTTTGTAATAGAACACTCTCCTACCATAATATATTGCCCTTTTGCATCCTCACTCTGCGTTGTTCCGTATGCACTCTCCTGCATAGTAAGATAAGAACCATCCACCTTCTTCGTCTGTTCATCTGACGCCTGTACCTGAGGAACCGCAATTGATGTGATGGTTCCCAGTAACATTGCTGCACAGAGTACAGACAGTACTTTTTTTCTAATTTTCATCTTTCTCTCCTTCCCCCTCTATTAAGTAAACAATCGAACTCGAAAAAACTAACGCATTTTTTCAAAAAAATTTTAATTTTTTTAAAATTTTTTGAAATTCCGCTTTTTCCATCACTGCTCTCAGTTGATAATGCATTCCATAATCTTCAAATTCTGCCAACATACCGTGCTGCTCATATCCACTAATTGCGTATTCCGTGACCGCTATCTTCCTTTGATTATTCTCCACCTCAAAATCATCTATTATTTTATCTGTTTCCTGCTTTCCAAAAGAGGAATCTTCACTGTTTATATAGATCGAATATACTACCACTTCTCCCTGATATTCATAAAATACCTGAGCTCTCTTTTGTACATCATCAATGATATATCTCTGTAGTCGCATTCCTTTTGGTTTATATTCCATCCTTACAACATGAATTCCCAGTTTTTCCTTTATCTCCCGATACACCTGTGTCTCATCCGCACTCTCACTTGTCTGCGTATCCATATCCTCCACATTGATCACCGATGCCTGACCGGTCTCCCCGGTGAACTTCTCAATGATCTCCTTGAGATAAGATTTACTCCCCACCGCAGTCACGCTTGTTGCAACAGCCGCGATCATCAGCACAGCGGCAGCCACCATCACTCTTCTTCTGAAAAGTGGACTGTGCCGATGCACTTTCTTTTTCTTTTGACTTTGTGTCTTTTCATATGCCTGTATCTGCTCTGCCAGCCTTTTTTCCATTTCATCAGAGACTTTGATTTCTTCCAGTTTGGAGTCTTTCAGAATCTCTTTTTCGATTTTTGCCGCTTCTTTTTCTGTTTCTTCATGAAGTGAAAGCACGTTCTTTTTTTTCATCGTTCTACCCCTTACACGATTCTATTTATGGTTCCTACTTTTGTCTTGACATTTCACTAAATAAGGTTAATATGAAATTATATGTTTTTCTCGGCTATTTTCGTGCAGCCGACTAACTAACACATTTTTCTGGAGGTTTTTATATGAAACGAATCATACTTACCGGAGGTGGAACCGCCGGTCATGTTACCCCCAATATCGCTCTGATTCCACGTCTTTTGGAACTCGGATACGATATTCAGTATATTGGCTCTTATCAGGGAATCGAAAAAGAGCTCATCCAGCCATTCGGCATCCCTTATCACGGAATTTCTTCCGGTAAACTGCGCCGCTATTTCAGTGTTCAGAATTTTACCGATCCATTCCGCGTATTGAAAGGATTCGGTGAAGCAAAAAGACTGATCAAAGAACTTCAGCCGGATGTGATCTTTTCCAAAGGCGGATTTGTATCTGTTCCTGTCGTACTTGCCGGCAAACACAATAAAGTTCCGACGATCATTCACGAATCCGATATGACACCCGGACTTGCCAACAAGATCGCAATACCATCTGCTACAAAGGTATGCTGTAACTTCCCAGAGACTCTGGAGCATCTTCCGAAAGACAAGGCCGTATTAACGGGTTCTCCGATCCGTCAGGAACTATTATCCGGAAACAGGATCGCGGCTATGGATCTGTGTCATTTTTCTGCTGACAAGCCAGTCATACTCGTCATCGGCGGAAGCCTTGGATCCGTTGCAGTAAATAACGCGGTTCGTCTGGCACTCCCGGAACTTTTAGAGCATTTCCAGATTGTCCATCTCTGCGGAAAAGGCAAGGTAGATGACTCTCTGACTTCTATGAAAGGCTACACACAGTTTGAATATATCAAGGATGAGCTTCGTGATATCTTTGCACTTGCAGATATTGTGATCTCAAGAGCCGGTGCAAACGCAATCTGCGAACTTCTTGCTTTGAGAAAACCGAATCTGCTGATCCCGCTCTCAGCCAACGCAAGCCGCGGAGATCAGATTTTAAATGCCCGCTCCTTTGAACGTCAGGGCTTCAGCATGGTTCTCGAAGAAGAAGAGCTGACCAAAGAATCCCTTTTAGAGGCAGTGCGGAAATTGTATAACGATCGCAGCCGTTTTATGGATGCCATGCGTGATTCGAATCAGCAAAATTCAATCGATACAATCATCGATCTCATCGAGAATTCCCGCCGATAGTTTTATATCGCCACTAAAATCAGCTGAACAGGTGTCGTTTTGACACCTGTTCGTTTACAGCTCCAGAAATTCCTCATACTCTACACCAAACTTTTTTCTGATCCATTTTCTTGCTCTGTAGAGTAAACTGTGCAGCACTTCTATGCTTATCTCCATTCTTTCTGCAACAGCAGACTGCGGAATCTCCAAGTAATATACATAACGAATTGCATCATACCAACGTGGATTATGCTTGTACAAGGCTGCAAAAATCTCTTCATGCAGACTGGTCTGTTCATCATCCTTCATTCTTTCCATGTATGTATCTTCTGCGCTGTCCTCCAAATCTAAAATAGCAGGATCTTCCCCTGTTTCCGAGAGAACTTCTCTTTCTGCTTTCTTGTTATAATTCAACGCCATATGCTTTGCAGTCGTATACATCCAAGCTTTGATATTGATATCTTTCAATTCATCGATATACATATATAATTGCAGAAATGTACTCTGTGTAATATCTTCTGCAATATCGTAATTCCCTGAATATTTATATGCTGCCTTCATAACGAGATTTTTGTGTTTTTGGTATATCTCTTCATAATCTTGTTTATCCGTCAACATGTTTTCTCCAGTAATTACTTGATTTTATTCAGAATTTCTTCCTTGTCTGCTTCTGTCAGTTCACCCATTTTCCAGCCAAGACCAACCTGATCCCCTTCATAACGCGGTATCAAATGCATATGAAAATGAAATACCGTCTGTCCTGCCGGTTCTTCATTATTCTGAACAATATTATATCCGTCACATCCAAGAATATCTTTCATCTTACAGATCATCTTTTTTGCCAGCACCAGCGCTTTTGCTGCCAGTTCATCATCCAGATCATATAAATTGCGGTAATGTTCTTTTGGTATGATCAGTGCATGTCCTTTTGACGCCGGACTCAAATCCAGAATCACGCGAAAATCAGCATCTTCATAAATAGTTGCTGAAGGAATCTCACCTGATGCCAGTTTGCAAAAAATACAGTTATCATCTTTCATTATCTAAGCATCTCCTTTTTTGTTTACTTGTAGTATAAAACATTTTTCCAGAAAATAGAAGAATATTTTACTTACAGAAATCACCTTTTTTGTCGAATTTTGTCATACTTATTTTATTGAACCCTCCTTTTTCGCATGATAGACTACACTTAAACAGAACTACTTTGGAGGACATAACTATGCTATACAATATCGATATTAATAAAATGAACAAATTGATGAGCAATAATGAAGATGCACGGCAGATCATCCCGCAGCTTCTGCGCAATCACCGAAATACAATTTCCACGATCTCACATGAGATTCGCAATCCCCTTACTCTTGTTTCCTCTGCTCTGCAGGTAATGGAAAAACAAAATCCGGAGCTCAAAGACATTCCACACTGGAGCCAGGTAATGGGTGACGTCGATTTTATTATTCAGCTTTTAGAAGAGCTTTCTGCCTTTAACAGCAGCAATGAATTGTATTATTCTGTCTTCTCTATAGAACAGCTTTTGAAAAACGTTGCAATCTCTTTTGCAATCTCGCTGGACACAAATGAAGCAGATATTGAATTTTCCTCTTGCATCTCCGACTCTCTCGGTGAATTTACCGGAGACAAGATCAAACTGCAGGAACTTGTCCTGAACCTGCTGAAAAATGCAGAGGAAGCCATCACCGAACAAGGCTCCATTCATCTGGCAGCTTCCCGCAGCGGAGATATCATTACCATCACCTGTACCGATACCGGCTGCGGAATCACTCCGGAGCAGATGGAATGTATCTTCCAGCCATTTGTCACCTACAAACAGGGCGGAACCGGACTTGGACTGGCATTCTCCCGCAAGATTGCAGAGGCTCACGAAGGAACTCTCACTGCTGTTTCCACTCCGCAGGAATCCACTACATTTACCGTTACACTTCCTGTCTAGGCACGTTCCTTCCGTGATACAAAAGCACGGCTGTCAGAAATCCACAGATCAGCCCGCCCACATGAGCCGCATTGTCTACACCTGTACTGGTAAAGCCAAAATAAAGACTTAACAGTACCATAAACAGCATCCCTCTTCCGGTGAGCCTTCCGACCTTTCCTCTGTTACGAATCACAACCCAAAGAAGTGCCCCGAGCAATCCAAAAATTGCTCCGGATGCACCTGCTGAGACTGCCAGATTTCCAGTGTAAAAATCCATGGCAAGAGAGATCAGATTTGCCCCGATCCCGCTCACAAAATAAATCAGCAAAAATTTAAAACTGCCAATCTCCTTCTCCAGATTCCACCCCAATGCACCAAGCATTACCATGTTATTCATCAGATGATCGATCCCAAAATGTAAAAAAATGCAGGTTATTAACCGATAATACTGGGCATCTTCAAAAATCAACGGTGGGTACATGGCTCCGTATTTTATCATAAATACCGCATTTTCCGGGTTGCCCAGAAATGACAATAGAAAAAAGATTCCCATATTAATCACGATCAATGCCGCTGTGCAGACTGTCTGTTTGTTTTTCTGCAATTTGAATCCCTCTTTTCCGCGCCCTTCATCAGGCGCAATTTAATACAGTTATTATAAGTGAGTGGATTCATCTTGTCCATCTGTTTCCAATATCAGATCATCCCAGCTTCCCCATCTTCCAAGTCTCCCTCTGCTGATTTTATGCGCCGCTTTTTTCCAGGCACTCCATACACCGCCGGATTCCCGGATGACCTCCGTATCCTTTGCTGGTTTATATTCCTCTTCCGTATCCAACGTAAACAGAGAATCAGAAATTTCCTCTTCTTCCCACGCTTCCTCTGTATCCGGCTCATCCTCCTCTTCTGCTTCTTCACATTCTGTACGGTATTCCTGCATAATGGCATCCAGATCATAGTTCTCCTCAAGTGTTGCTTTATGCAGCTCATAAGCAAGCGTGATCCCCTTCTCATCTTCATAATCCAGCTTTTCTACAAAATACTCTGTCATTCGGTGAAATGATTCACAGAGCTCCTGTTTCCCTCCAGGCAGATAGCAAAAGAAATATTTCTGTTTTCTGCAAAAAACATATTCCGGTTCTAACAACAGACAGCCCGGATGCAGCATATACTTTTGCAGCTGCGAAATACTCTCCAGAAGACAATAGATAAACTGCTCAATATCCCCTTTTTGAACCTGCTTGTTTTCAAATAAAACCGCCATGGAGACTAATCCTGTGATTTCATATGTATACCGGCTCTCTCCATCGATTCCGCAGCCGTTTACTTCCAGAATGCCCGGAATTTTATTTGCTCTCAGCATCGGCATCTGATAATCTTCCTCATAAATCTCCGGTACATGAATATGCAGACAGATTCTGTTTAATTCTTTTTCATATTTTGTATTCACTTCCAACTTCTCCTATTTTATTGTTTCCAGTTTTTTCTTCAAACGGATCTTTTTCTCCGGATGCGGGATTTTTACCTGTCTTTTTACCCGGATACACATCTTCCCTCTGGTCGCGGAAATTGTCGTCTCTGCCTCATCATCTGTCACATTCACAGACACCTCCGGCATAGAAAAATAAATAAGTTTCCCCCTGATCCGTTCCCTGCAAAACGTCTCCACATCCGCTTCTTTCGCTTTTGGATTCCGTGCCGTCTGAACCGCTGTCGTAACTGCTTCATATGCCATCCCGTCTAAAATACTTTTATCATGATAATAAAATGTCGTACGGACAATAATCAGAAATACCAGAAAAATCAACGGCATCACATATGCCATTTCAACTGTGGTACTCCCTTTTACACACCTCATTTATATCCCTCCCAGACAGACGATCCCTATATACGCAGCCAGTAAAAACGGAACAAACGGAAATGCCGCATCTTTTTGAAAACCTTTCCTGATCAGCACGTATCCTGCAAACACTGCTGCCAGAACATATGCCCAGACAAGGAGATACAACACATTCCAAAACCCGAGATACACACCCGTCACCGCGATCATCAGACTGTCACCATATCCGAAAGCCTCCTGTGTCACTCTGCTGACCAGAAGAAACACACCGCACACAAGCGCGCCTGTGACCATTAGTAGCAGTGGAATTTTTCCATGAAAATATCCAAGACTTGCCGAAAGAATCCCACCTGCCGCAATAAGCCAGACCGGTATTTCTCTTTTTCTGATATCCCACATGGAAACAACACATAAATATCCTCCAAAACAAATTTCTCCTATTTCGTACATCGTGAACATCTCCCTCTTCCTATCACCCTTGATTTCTGAACCGCATAAATCGTCCGGTTCAGACCGCTGCATGTGAGTGAGTTGTGATACTTGCCCCCTGTATTTGTAATATAAACTCCTGCCATTGCACTTCCATGGACACATTTGTCACATTTATAATATCTTCCGCCGTCTTCGTTCCGAATTCCGTCCAGGTCTGCATAAGGGATAAACCTGACAGAAAGCTGCAGATACGTACACTGATAATCTTCATGATAAACCAGCCCTGTTTTTGTAATATAGACGATCTGTTCATCTCCTGACTCCAGACCTTTTTTCTGAAATCCGTTCCAACTGCTGAATTTCATTTCTTCCTTATATTCTGCAGACATATTTCCAAACTGTAAAAACGGAAGCCGGATTCCGTATCGTACAACAACATTCAGCTCATTCCCATTGGGATTACAATATGATCCCGCACATTGTATCCCTTTACTTCCACCGCTCACAATACTGTTCTCCAGACGCTTTGCTCCAATACTCCTGACAATTTCCGATTCCAGCTTCGATGTATTTAAGACCGGAACAAGTGCTGTATCTTCCGTACAGATCTTGGCCGCATGAACTGCCGCTGCCCGAATGGTTGTCTGCACATTATGAATCTCGATAAAATAAATCAGACATACTACTGCAAAAAAGAAAATCGGTACGCTAAGCGCTGCTTCTACAGTAATACTTCCTCCCGCCCCCGGCACAGATGCCCGTTTTAGATTCTTATTGGATGGTTTTTGATTTGATTGTGTCATCATTTTTCCTTTCTTTAAAATTTGTGAGTGTCTCTGCCAGAGGGGACGTTTCGGCAGTAGATCCGGGCACCTGTGCCGGGTGCGGGAGTTGTTTATTCATATCCGAAATAGAGTGGAAATTCATAAGATAACCCATTTCTGATCTGAACAAGGTTTTGCAGTCTGAGCTTTGTTACACATGCATCTGCACGAAAAAAGGCAAGTCCTTTTTCATAGATCAGATTTTGCTCCACCCGATCCAGCGTACGCATGGTAAGATGATCTCCATTTTCTAAAAACAACAGCATTCTCAGATAACTTTTGTAATCCCATCCATCTGTTACATCAGCCCCTTCCTGTGTATCTTCACTGGTTCCCATCTTCATCAGGGAAGAGAACGACAGCTGCCAGTTCTCTGCTGTTTTTACCAGAGCAACGCGTTTTCCGGACATCAGAGAACGTAAATCCATGACACTTTCCCCGAATGCCCACGCTGCCAGCAATACCTGTTTGACTACAGGCTCCAGCATCGGAAGCGCTACTGCCGTTGCAAGCGCCAATGCCATAGCTCCTGCCTCCGCCTGTTTTGCTGTATCCGTCTGCAGATATACAAAATTCAGCCCCATCCGGATCAAAAGCATCTTGTTCAGCACCGCCTCCAGATTTTCCTGATCAGATGTCTTTCCCTCCAGAAGATATTCCACTTCATAGGCAAGCGATCGTTTTTCTTTTTCTTCTTCCACGGCATTTCCGAATTTTTTAAGAATGTACTCATGAAATAGCAGCTTTTTTGTAACCTCATCCACATCACTTCTGACCGGAAATGTCCCCCTCCCGGCCCGCAGCGCCCGGGAAGAAGCCTGTTCTTCCCCTCGGATCTGCTTTTGGGAAACCTGCTTTTCTTTCGGAAATACCAGGCTGATCAGACCCGACTTTTTCAACTGTTCGATGTGGAGAAGCGGATTATTTTCCATCGGAAGAGAGCTCTGATTCTGATTCAACATATCATCCAGTTCTTCCAGACTCTGATTACTCTCATCCTTTGTCTGTTCCCCGGTAATTTCCTGCTGTTCCCACTTTTCTGCCAGAGCCCCCAATCCTTGAATAATCGAAATCCCATACAGATCTTCCATATATATCCATTATATATTTTGCCATCTCAGCACCTCCTTCCAACTCTCTAACGCTATACACAGTATACCCACTTCATGTCCAAATAGCTATTCATCAATACCAACAATTCCGCTAAAACCGCCCAAAAACTGTACTAAACTTTTCCTTTAAAACTCCCTGGAAACGAAGCACAAGCAACAAAGCTGGAAAGAGGATTCTTCCCGTTACAGATAATACTCCACACCTTTCCGGCTGCGGATAAAATCCTGCACTTCTCCCAACTCTTCTGCCATCTGACACGGTGGAATGGCACACATCACCTCTTCATGATACTTGCCGCCTTTCACCGCCCGGATATCTAAAATAGACACCACACAGGTATCCGTTTCTGTCCGGATGGCTCTTCCAAATCCCTGGCGCAGTTTCTTCTGCATATCCGGCACAATGATGGAGTGGATATAGGATTCCAGAGAGTCATAGGTTTCCTTCTCTGCTTCGCTGATCGGATCTGGTACTGCAAAGGGCAGCTTCACAATAATCAACGAGGACACCATGTCTCCCGGAAAGTCCACCCCTTCCCAACAGGAACCGGCTGCAAACAGCACCCCATTCTCCATAGTCTTAAACCGCAGGATTTCTTCCTGCGAATGCCGCCATACTTCCACCATAGGAAATGGCAGGCTGTCTCTTAAAATCTGGTACACACTTCCCATCAATGTATAAGATGTGAACAGCACCAGCGTATGTCCGTAAGTAGAACAGATCAGGGCATGGATATGGTTTGCCACCATGATCGCCTCTTCTCTGCTTCCTCTCCGGCAATGCTCCAGCGTTTTTGGCAGATACAAAAGACAATTCTTTTCGTAGGAAAAGGGGGACTCTGCCACGCATTCCTGCACTCCTGCCCTTCCTTCCAGCCCGGTGATCTGCCGGGTGCGCAAAAAGCCTGCCCCTGCCTTCAGCGTTCCGCTGGTTAAGATGGCAGACACTCCTTCTTCCCTGTCCCATAACATCTTCCGAAGTAATTCCGGGATTTCCCGGCTGGCTGCACACAAAATGGGAAGCTGTTCTTTATCCAGATACAGATAGCGGACATATTTCCCATCGTTGCTGTAAAAGCACTCCAGCACATCCTTTGCCTCTTCCAGCCGGTTCCTGATCCACTTTGGAACACTTCGCTCTAATTTTTCTAAAAGGAATTCCAACATTTCTACTCCTTCCCACAGGGAAACCACACTATCGGTTGTATGACGAAATGTTTCCCGGATTCCTTTTCCAATCCGCTGTTCTTCTCCCACAACACGCAGCGCCTCAACCAGCACTGTCCGCAGGATTCTTGCCTCTTCTTTCTGATGCTCCCGTTCCAGATAATATGCCATTTCCTTTATATCATCCATACACAGGTTTTTCCCGAACATCTGCTTGGCCGCTTCCGGTAACTTATGGGCTTCGTCTACAATCAATGTCCGATAATCGGACAATAAAGGCTTGTACCCTTCTGCTCTGTGATATGCATCTGCCAGTAAATAATTGTGATTGCAGATTTGAATAAACACATCTTGTTTCCTGGATTCTTCCAGATACCTCTGATAGCGGCATATCTGCCTGCCCGGACACTCCCTTGGACAGAACTTCGGCACACAAACCAGCCTTCTGTCAAACCCGCTCAAATCCTTTACAGTATCCATATCATACTGCTTTCGCAATGACAGTAACGCTCCTTTTTGTGCAGCGTTCTTCTGCTTATGGCGGATTGCTTCAATCCGTTGTTCCAGTCTGCTGTCACAAACAAAGTGTTCCTTCCCTTTCCGCACGACTGCCCGAAGAGGAGACTGGATCATGCCTTGTTCCAGCAGCACCCTGGATAAAAATGGGATATATTCTGTTAATATGGCTTTCTGCAATGCAATGCTGGAAGTAGATACCACAACCGGACGCTGTTCCAACGGATTTCCCCTCCCTGTCAGCATGGAATATTTCCGCAATAGTACGCAGGCTACCAGATAGGCATAGGTCTTTCCAATCCCCACCCCTGCGTCACACAAGGCAATCCCTTCTTCCAGAAGAGTATCCAGCATTTCATGGCATAGGCGGATCTGCTCTTCCCGGACTGCCAATCCCTGTTCAGGAAAGAACACCCTGAAGATTTTCTCTATTTCCTGATGCGCTCTTTTTTGATATTCAACTTTGTAAAACATAGTACTTCTTTCCGCATGGCGTTAATACCACAAGAATACGGCTGTGGCACTTTCCCACAGCCGCATGTATCTGATATCAACGACACACTCTTTTTTGATTTCTTATTGTTTCTTCTTTTCTTTGGCACCGTATTTGTCCTCGACTCCCCGGTTGCCCACCATCTCTATGGCAGGGAACATTACAGGCGGATGCTTCGCTTCGCACCGCTCGCAGATTTCCTGAAAGTCTTGCTGATTACAACTTGGAGTCCATCCTCTTCCTTGTGGGAAAAAATTCGTATCATTATCCCCCTCCGATGATCCTGGCGAAAGACCTGCGAAAGTCTATTTACAGCTGTAAGGATTCGCTCGGAATGGGAACAAACACTGACAGTTCTTCTATAAAACGATTTGTCATAGTCTCTGACCAAACAGTCCCATAAAAATCCTGCAGTATTTCTCCCCATCCGTCCCGGCGCTTACGCTGTCACGCTTCTATCTTTGGGAACGTACCTGTAATGCTGATATGCGGTTATCAAGGAACGAGGGGCTATTACCCCTTTCATATATAGAGCCGATGAGAGCCTCCATTTTTCTTCACTTCTTCAAAACTTTTTTTATTTTTTTCTTTAACCGCTCCACTCGTGTATAAATCGTCTTTTCAGGAAGTCCCATCTGACCTGCAATCTCACGAACAGAGAACCCCCACATCTTCAGCAGTAAAATCTGCAATGTTTTCTTATCTGTTTCCATCAGAATGTGTAAGAGCTGTTCGTTCTCAATACTGTCAAGTAGCTGTTGGATGTTCAGAGCAACCGAAGGCTCTTCTTCCGTCTTTTGCATATACAATTCTTCCTGATTGGAAGAAAAATGTTCCCAAAATCTCCGCTCTACATTAAAATCCTGCCAGTCCAATTCCCGGATCCTTTGGATCACCTCTTCACTGACACCGGATTTTCGCAAAATCTGCTCTTCCTGTTCCTTCCACTGTTTCCATTTATACTCTTCTTTTGCTTTATGAAATGTCACCTTTCTTTTCCTCCGATCTGAATTTTTTTGAAATCAAATCGGAGTGGCGGTGACCTTGCCTTCTCACAAGAAAAAGGCTGTGTTAACCGGAATTTTCTCCACAAAAAGAAAGATGCCGCAATCCTGTTTTGAATTGCGACACCACCAAATGCTGTATATGAAGTTAGATTTTTCTCTTTTGTGGCTCTTTCCGGCACATACACTGCTCCTTTACACTATGAAAAGCACTTCAAATTTTCATAAAGGAGTAGTATACAAAATCAAACTATCAAATATCTATTATCCATCTGTCATCTATCTGTTAATTTTTATGTATTGCAAAAAACACAATAATGAAAGATATCTAAAAAAGCAGGCTCATTCGCTCCAGAAACCTGCTTTTTACAATACATTATGATCTTTTAAACAATATCCTACATCTTTTACCGTACATATTATATCAACTGCTTTTATATCCACTTGTTGCATTTTCTGTTTTAATCGATGCACCATACAATAAATAATGTTTTTCGAGTCGCCTTGTGGATATTCTTGCCATATTATCTGATAGATTTGGCTGTATGTATATACCCTTCCCGGTGTTGCGGCAAGAAGATACAAAAAATCAAATTCTCTTTTCACTACTAAAATTTCTTTTCTTCCATAATATACTTTTCTTTGCAAAACATTTATTGTCAACATTCCAACGGTAACATCCGTAATTTCTTTCTTTTCCATCTTCCATCTTTTATATGACTTTAAAACTATTTCTGTAAAGAAAAAAGCAACCTTTTTTCACAGTCCACTTTTTTAATTATCTTATGAAATTTTCAAACAATATCCCACTTCTTTTACTGTAAATATCATGTCAGCAGCATTCCTATCCACTTGCTGTATTTTCTGCTTTAGGCGATGTACCATACAATAAATAATATTTTTCAAGTCCCCTTGTGGATATTCTTTCCATATAATCTGATAGATTTGACTGTATGTATATACCCTTCTCGGTGTTACAGCAAGGAGATACAAAAAATCAAATTCTTTTTTCACTACTAAAATTTCTTTTTCTCCACAATATACTTTCCTTTGTAAAGCATTTATTGTCAACATTCCAACAGTAATATCTGTGATTTCTTTCTTTTCTGTTTTCCATCTTTTATATGCCCGAATCAGTGCATATACCTGTAAATTTAATTCTTCAGCAGAACATTTCCTATTTAAAACTGCGTCTGCTCCTGCACGAATCAATTTATATTTTAAATCTGATATTTCTGGAATAACAACCATAATAGGGATTTCTGACACCTTTCGTATGGTTTCTATTAACTGATCACCCATTTGGATATACTTCGGATTCTCTACTGAAATACAAATCAAATGGTAAACGAAAAGGGTAAGATGCAATACTCCATCTTGAATACTTCTGGCCATATATATCTCTCCTTGCTGCTCTAAAGAAGTAAAACAAGGAGCTGATACATTTCTTTCTTCCGCAAGAACGAGTATTTTATTATGCTTTTCAAAATCCTTTTTATTCATTTCCTCTCTGCTCATTTCATACCTTCCGAACAGAACGCCTCCTTCTCATGTCTTATTGATTTTAAAATATCCCTGTGCGTTATGAATACTTCCATAATACACAAGGATATTTCATTACTGTTTTTTACCTTTCGACAAAAAATAATCAATGCAAAAATCATGCCGACTCCCAACAAGAAAATCCTCAACTGGATTACTCTCACCTCTCTTGTCTTTGCTGTTTTTCTTCCTTCTGCTGTCACACTAATGAATTGCCATGTTTCAACATCTCCTGATAGCAATTAGTAAACTCAAGACATTCTCTCTTCTCTTCTTACTCATTCTTAATAATAGTCATTGTCTTTCATTCGTTTGGTTGTTCTTCATCTCTTTTACTACGGTTTCTCCAAATCGTTAGCAGCACAATCATAATCACACTGACAGCTATTATTTTAACAAGTAGTTCTACTGGTGCATTGTCTCCTGTCTTTGCATTTTCTCCCTTAGAAGGTGTACTCTCTGTATTCTGCCCTGGTTTGTCTCCTGGCTCTTCCGGCTTATCCCCTGACACCCATTCGTTCTTAGGTTCTACCCGTACATCATAAAGACAATTTCCATTTTCATCGATTTCAGGAATAAACACCAAAAATGGAGCTGAGCGAAACCTGCCTGTATCATAGGCTACTTCATCATCAGAAAAACATAAATACATACTCTCTTCCAAATCATAAAAAATAGCTTTTCCATCTTGTCCTGCTGTTTCACGTTTTCCTTCTAATTTTTCTTTATCAACAAACTTTTTCAGCTGTTCCGCTGCTTTTTTTTGCCCGGAAGAACTCATATCTTCCAAACAAACGCCTGATTTTTCAAAATCGCCTTGTAATTCCCATCTGTTTTCCACCTTTTCCCCGACTTTATATAAAGAAAATTCTGCGCCAGATAACATTACTTGGTTTCCCTGTGGCGTAACTCCGTGATAATATACGATCAATGAACCTGTTTTTTCAGATGCCAATGCATTTTGAGGGATCATCAAGCAGAGCAACAGCAAACTACAGGTGCCTAAAAAAACGCTTATCTTTCCTACTCTTCTCTTCATCTTCTCTTTTTCCTCATTTCTTTCCGTTTCTTAATTCTTCTCCATATCCGATAACATAGAAATATTAAAATCAGAACACCGATCGCCAACAACAAAATTTTTACTTGGAATGGTATCGTTGGAATAATTTTTTCATCCGGTACCTGGCGAACCGCTTCTTCGTATGGAATCCGCACTCCTCTTACTAATAACCTATGCGTATTTACTGCATAAGGCGTGCAGGTTACCAATGTAGCATAATCCATTCCCGGCACTATCGTCAGAGCCTTTGTATCTTCCGGCTCTACCGTAAGAATCTGATCAATCTGATATGCAAGCGTTTCTCCCAGGATCTTAATATAAAATATATCCCCTTCTGTCAGCTCATCCATATCTGTAAACAAAAGCTTTGACGGCAATCCCCGATGTCCGGTCAAAACCGTATGGGTGCTTTCCCCTCCCACCGGAAGGGAAGTTCCCTCAAAATGTCCGACACCTGACTGTAGTACCGTTTCTTCCGTTCCATGATAAACGGGCAGCTCTACTTTAATTTTCGGAATTCTAATATAGCCCATCATGCCTGCTTCATTTGTATTTAGAAGACTCTGGTATCTGGCGTCTACTTCCTTTTTGATCGGTGAAAATGGATCCAGCAATTCAATATTACCCAATAGTTCCTGGTTATACTGTCTTGCTGCCTCCAGCATTACTTGTTTTTCACTTTCACTTAGCTGTACTGCATTCTCATCATAGGATGAAATTACCCTTGCGCCATTTTTTTCATATAAATAATTACTGACGGTTGGATATAACAGTACGGAGAGTGCAATAATGAGTCCGATCACCCGGAAAATATCTCCAATATAAAATTGCTTCTGCTTTCTTTTTTTCTTTCGCATCTTTATTTCATTCTCCCTGCTGTTATAAAGAATGGGAAGACTGCCCTAAGACAGTCCCCCTCGTCTGAACCTCAATCAATAAATATTAAGCACGTTTTCTTCTGCTGATTACAAAGCTTGCTCCGATAAGAAGTGCAAGAACAACGCCTACAACTGTGAACAGAACAGTACCCATTCCACCTGTTCCAGGAAGAATTGTACCTGTGCTGTTTTCGATATCGATGATTTTATCTTCTACTAGATCATCACCTTTGCTGATTGTCCAGTTATTCACAGCTGTGTCATTGGATTTTGTAATTGTAATTTTGATTGGTGCAGTAATGCCGTTGTAGCCGTCCGGCGCATCTGTCTCCACAAGCCAGTAAGTTCCGGCTTTAAGACCGTTTAATTTCAGGTTCATGCCTGTGCCTACAGTTGTTCCGTCACCGATAGATGCCATATCATATTCCTGAGATGTCTTGTCTACTGTATAACTTCCGTTAGAACCTTTAACTCCGATTGGATTTGTATTGTCATTCGCATCCTGCTCTGTTCCATAAATACGGAATGTTGCACCTGCAAGGTAGCTGCTCGTCTGTCCTTTGATTAATTTGTGAATCTGTAACGGATAAGTCGGTGTTTTTGCCTCAGAAGGTGTTGTTGTTGTTGTATTCTGTGGGTCGTTACCATATTCTAAGGAAGCGCTGTTCTTCTCTGTTACAACTGCGTTTGCATTGACTTTTGCATAATATGTTACTGTAAATTCCTGTCCCTTACTTGCATGATTATTTCTTACCCACTCAGATAAGTCTAAAGTCATTGTGCGGCTATTATCTCCGCTTAATACAGCAGTCTGTTGTGTATCCTGTCCTTCACCAATCTGTACAGATACACTATAGTTTGTATCTACCGGGGCTTCGCCATTTGCATTTACGAAATCAAGACCGTCTGTTAATGTATCCTTGATTTTGTAAACGTATGTGTCATAACCTGTTGTGTCAGGAATTGTACCTGTAATTGTATAAGTTACAACCTGTCCGATTTCAACAGTTTCTGCATCTGCTGTTTTTGTAATGCTTGGCGCCTGGCCTTTTAAGTTGACGTTTACACTTTCCTTGTCTACAGATATAAGAGATGACTGGATTTCTTTTGTTCCTGTCTGATAAACAAGGTAATAACCGTAATCTAAGTTTTCAAACTTATATTCTGTAACCTTGCCTAATTTTGGTGAAGCTTTAGTTTCTAATGTTCCTGCTGTCAATGCAGCTGCTGTAAAGTCATCTGCGAATTTCTGAATTTCAGCAGAATCTGTCTTATACTTAGCAAGTTTTTCGTATAATTCTTCACTTGTTGCAGTATCCTGTAATCCTAAAGCTGTTGCGATTGCACTTTTATAAGTTTCATTGACTGTATAAGCGTAATGACTTTCACTTACAGTCAAATCAAAGAGCTTATAAACTTTAATTGTCTGTCCCTCTAATGTGTTGTTCTGATTGACTCTTACTGTCAAACTTCCCTTTGGTGCTTCTGCCGCAAAAGCTGTTGTTGCCATTGCCAGCGTCATGATTGCTGCCAGTAAAACTGCCAGCATGCGTTTTACTTTTTTCATTGGTTTTCTCTCCTTTTTGTAAATAATTGTTTATTTATAGCTACTCTGTCTTCTTTTGCTTTTCCTCTTCTTGTATTCCGTCGCTGTCACAAGGCAAAGAAGCAGAACACCTAACATGTAAATTGCGGCGGTTCCTATACCGCCTGTTTCAGGAAGAAGACTGTCAAACCAGTTCTTCTTATTGGTTACAGTGATGTTGTATTGATAATCACCCTTGTAGGTTATCGTTGTTTCATAACCGTCAACTTTCGTTTCACTAATCTGATAGGTATAGTAATATTTCTCTCCATCCGCACCCACGTGATATGCGGTAAATTGTGGCCCGGAAAGAACCTTTTCCCATATATCTGATGTCTGTGCATCCTCTTTTTTCAAAATCACTTCTTCATTGAAGGTGTCATCAGTAATTGTCCGTCCATTCACTTCATAACTTCTTGTTATATGGAACACAACCTCACTCGGACGGTCTTTTTCCTCGTCCCCTTTCCAAACCTTCTTCACGCGAAGCTCGATCAAATCCTTACATGGATCCTGAACGTCCGGTGTTTCTTCACCACCGCCCGGCTCTGTTGGACTGCTTGCTGTATTGTTCATAAGAACAGCCATAGCGCCATCTTCCTGATATACATCAACGGAAGTTTTTCCTGCGATGCCGCTCATATTGGCATCCTTCAAATCCGTAAACTTCACGACCTTATCTTTGGTCATATGACGAATAGTATAGATATTCTTCCATGCATCAGATGTATCGTATTTGTTCTGAAGTTCCTTGCCTGATTTGCCAAGTAGCTGTTCATAGGCAGTATCGCCGTCACGATAGATCCGGTAATAATTTTCATTGCCTTCAATGCCTGCAACATCGTTAAATTCCCAACTTGATTTGAGACTTGACTTTCCTGTAAACGGTCCTGTCAAATCCTTTGCGCCCCGGACAACGTCTGCAAAGAACATGTTGTTGTTCTCAAGTAAGCCTTCGTTGTTCCAGCCAACAAAGCCGCCGGCAATGCCGTATTCGCCTGTGCCATTCGCCTTATTTCCGGCGCCGCCGCCATAGACGTCATAGCCATCTGCAATACCTGTCACTGTACAGGAATCAATCTTTGTACGGTTTGCTTTAATGAGCGAAATGTTGATTTCATTTTTCAGGCTTTCTTCATCAATCGTGCCACCCTCAGAGCAGTTGATTTCGATTTTACTGTCTCCGATATAGATAGTTGCAAGGCTCTTATCTTTCGCCAGACCAACCTTAATGTCAAGTCCGAGAAGATTCAGCGATACAAGTTCTCCGTCATATAGCGCGTTGATCTTGATAATACCCAGATCAATCTTAATAATATCGCCTTTTTGTAAGTTACCCAACTGAAGCGCCTGCAATATCTGATTTACAGCCTTCACTAACCCTTGAACCAACTTGGAATCCAGATTAATATTTGCAAGATAGGCAAAGGTTGTCTTTCCTGCGAAACCTCCGGCAATCTGTCCGCTTGTTACCTGTTTTAATCCGGTGACTGTATTGCCTGACAGTCTGCCCAAATCCGTCAAGCCGGTAAAGCCGCCTGCAATTTCGGATTTCTCCTTGGCATCTATCATATTATCACTATGGACGGTAAAACCTTCTGTGACACCTTCGACACTGCATCGGTCTACATGAGAACCGAAGACATCCATCACACCTGCTCCTGCGCTTAATAAGTCGCCCAGCCCGCCTAAGTTATCCAGATCTACCGTACCACTCTTTCCGAGATGTCCAATAAATCCTCCGGTGTAGTTCATACCGTTGACCTTGCGAAGATTCGTCACCTTAGAATCTTTGACAGAACCATTTAACAGGGCGCCGCCAAAGCCTCCTGCTGATCCTGAATATACAGGATCATTGACATATTCTGACTTTTTGCTGTCTCTTGCCCGTACTTCAAGTCCTGCCTCAGCCGCACCTGACACATCTGAGGCATAGACAAAGGTTCTAAAGGCATCCAGCACACTTGTGCCGCCGAGGGTTAAGAGCGATGCCAATATGCTTGTATTGCCTTCCTCGCTAATCTGTAATACCGCTGATACATCTGCAAGACCGACAAATCCTCCCGCATACTCGCCGCCTGTCACACTTCTGACATTCGATACATGAACGCCATTGTCTGCTGCGTCCTTTTCTCCAATGACTGCGCCGTTCACTTCCCCGGCAAAACCTCCCGCCGCTTTTGCGTAGGCTGTGTTGCCCGTGCCGTCTGTATAAGCACCGTTCACAATGATGCCCCAGTTATCCCATGCGGATACATCTGCCCCCCGCACAGTCGATATGGTTGTATTGAGCAAGGACAATAAATCACCTGGTGCTTTAATCAGATTCTGAAGCAGTCCGCCAAGGAGCCCTCCGCTTCCGGCTGTATCCAAAGCTGCCGCACTTGCTGGATCAATCTGACCGGCAAATCCGCCGATTGCTTTTGTTCCTTCTACTTTTCTTAAGTTATCCACAAAGCAACGCTTGTTGCTCAGATCCGGTACAGCATCTGTTGCACCGTATGTACTTGCCTCAGACCAGTTGCCCCAGATCTGTCCGCCAAGCATATGGCCGACATAGCCTCCGGCGTAACCGACTTTTTCTATTTTCAAGTTGGAATCCTTCACCGGGATGCCTGTCGCTTTTACTGTCATTCCTGACTGGAAACCGGTAATATCCGAATTTCTTATGACCGGAACGAAAGTCTGCACGGCGCTGATAGAGCCTGTAATATCCAGGCCAAGTAAGGAAACTTTTCCGACTTCTGCAACGCCGCCGGTTTTCATTTCTCCCGCAAAACCTCCGGCGCTTGTGTAGGCAATGACATTTTTCGCATCCCACGCATGGGCATTTGTAACAACGCCTGCCTTCATGCGTCCGACGTAGCCTCCGGCAACACCTGCCTCCATATCCTGTGTGCCGACAGCTATTCTGCCTGCCTTGACGTTGTAGCCATAGGCATATTTTGTGATGAGTGCCTGTAACTCTTCTTCCGTCTCAACAGGCGTACTCGGGAACTGATCTCCGTAAACGCCGTTGCTGCCGACAGCCTCTGCCCACTTGTTCCATGTGTCCATATCCACTTTTCTAAGCGGTCCGTAAACGGCTGTATTCGTTTCCGTCGGATAGACAGCCCCAAGAAGGCTTAACACGTTGCTTGTCTCCAGCAGGCCAAACAGAAGCTTTAAGTTTCCTGTTCCTGCCAAATCCGCTGTTTCCATCAATCCGGTAAAGCCTCCGGCAAATTCGCCGCCATAGACTGAACGGATACGGACAGCAGCACATTCTTTGCCGCCTTCTGCGGCATTTCCTAAGATTCTTCCGCCGTGGTTGTAGCCCACATAACCGCCTGCAAGCCCCCTCACACACTGGGTATCGGTAAGTCCTTCCGCACGAACCGCACCGCCGCAAGGTACGCTTGTTGTCTGACTGTCCTCAATAATCGGAATAAAAGACTGAACCAAACTTGCAAGACTGTCTGTTACATTTAAAACTCCGTCTAAAATGCTGCTGTTTTCTAATACAGAAGCAACATTTCCCGGTTCCATGATACCGGCATAACCGCCGGCCGCCTCCCGTCCGATGACGTAGGCAAATGAATTCGCATCACTGTTTTTAATGATCGTACCGGACATTTCTCCGATAAAGCCTCCGGCTTTTCCCAGGTTCTGATTATTCTCATCGCTTCCATCTGCCAGTACAGAATAACCACCGACACATCCGTTGACATCGGAGTTTTCAATCGTAGAAGCAACCACGTCCAAAGCCTCCAAAAGATTCGTCAGCTGAATATTGCCAAGCAGCTTTAAGCCGCCTCCGACTGCCGCCGCTGAATCAATATCTACGCATCCTGCATAGCCTCCGGCAAATGTTCCTCCTTTGACTGCATATTTAGAATCTTCTCCAAAATAGCTTTCTCCGTTCGAGGACTCCAAGCTATCGCCCGGCGGTGTTACCTTCGTGTGCTTCAAAGACGTTACATCGGAATCATTAATCTGTACACCGCCTCCGTAGCCTAAGTAACCTCCGGCATAACTGTCCTTCTCTGCCGACTCTACAGTAAATCCCTTCTCTGCCGACTTTACGCCTGCCGATTGGATCACTGGGATATAAACCTCCAGTACATTGAGCAGTTGACCGATATCAAGATTTAAAATACCGCCAAGCAGATTCAAACCGTCCGAAGAAGCGGTTGCTCCTGCGTCAATCTTCCCTGCAAATCCTCCGGCATGAGATTCGCCCTTGACTTTCTCAAGTCCGAAGACAGCATAAGCCTCTGCGCTTGTGTGATTATCCACCTTACCGCTTTGCATTGCTCCGGCATAACCTCCGGCAAGTGTTCCCTCCACTTGTGGTTTCTCTCCATTTGATAGGAATGTTACCGTTGTATTTGTATATTTCGGAAGCAGATATGGAACTAAGCTTAACAAAGAGTCCACTTCCAAAATACCCGGAAGCTTCAATTTTCCATCTTCATCCTCCTGTGCCAGCCCTGCCAGTCCGCCGGTATGGGATCGTCCCACAAAACCGCCGGCATAACTGCTTTTCTTATCACTGTGCTTTGCAGCGACAGATTTTACATTTTTCACATGAGAAGTCTCGACTACCGAAGCAACCGATTCTCCGATAAAGCCTCCGGCTGTGAAATCTTCGCCGTCTGTCAGCGTAGCTGTTCCGTCGGAAAGAACCGTCAATCCGCCGTCAGCGCCAACTGTTTCACTATTGGTAATCGTTACCCGTATACCATCTGCCAGTGATAAAACGTTATTGAGTTTTACAAGTCCGAGTACATCCAGGCCACCTGCTGACGCAAGACTTGACGCTCCTGTTCTTCCGGCAAAACCGCCGGTATAGTTGCCTGCCTGAATGCTCTGAATGCCATTTATCTTCACCGCATCGGCTGTTCCGCCAAGCATCAGACCGCACGCTCCGGCAGCGTATTTCTCTGTCGCCGTCACCTTCCAGTCCGTTCCTTCTGCAGTAACCTGTGACAATTCAAATGGGATGAACTGACCGACTCCAAGTGTGTTATTTAACACACCGATAGCGTCTGCTGTCACAACGCTTCCTGCGATTCCTCCAGCATATTTCTTGGCTTTCACCTCATGTAGCCCGGTGATTTTTCCACCAAAAGCACTTCCTTCTTGCTCGTCAGCAGTGATTTTCACACCATCGCCCTGACCAATCATACCTCCGGCATAATCTCCGGCGCTCTCGACTACCAGGCTTTCTCCCTGTACGCTGCATCCGTATATCTTTGACGGCATCACACCTGCCAAGGTTAAAAGCTGGTTTTTCTTATCCTCACTTCCGGATGCCAGTACCTTTTCTAACAGCTTAGACACCGAATCTACCAAAGTCGGCTTCTTCTCATCCTCTCCGCCAAGAGTGGTACCGAATCCAATCGTTGCCCTTCCGGCAAAACCGCCGGCATATTTCTTCCCTGCCTTAACACTGGAAAGACCATTGACGGATGAATTGCTGCTGATACTATTTGCCATAGCTCCGTTGAAACCGCCGGCATAAGACTCCGCCGCTTCAATGGCAAGGCTCTGGCTCGTTACCGTACAATTGACCTGTCTTGATTTTGCATCAATCTCATATAATGTAATACCTGCATCGTTTAAAAGACCTTTAATAATAGCGTCACGCTCTAAGCCTGCAAAGCCTCCGGCGCCGTTTTTCGCCTGTACGGATGTAAGTCCTGAAACAGAAGCATCAGAAATCTTTGTTCCCGTCTGGATTCCAACGAAACCGCCGTTATAATCCTGCGTAGCATTACCAATCGTTCCATTCTTAAGCGTCACACTGCAGCCTGCAATCACCGGATTATGGTATCCCGTCGGAATCAGGTTTCCCAACGGAACGTCATTTTCTAATAAAATAGTAATCAAGTCACCCAGTCCGACACCCGGCACGATATTTAAAAGGGTAGACAATACTTTTACAACGGTTCCCAATAAACCGGATAAACCGTCATAAGTTTCCACGCCTTCTGTAAATCCGACAAAGCCACCGGAGATTCCTTTTGCACTGGTAACGGACGCTTCATCTACCGTACAGTTCTCCACATGGACGTCACCCACAATTCTGCCGGCAAAGCTGCCTGTAGCGAAGAGATCCGGACTGTTCTGCTTCAGCGTCAGAAGGTCTTTGATGACCTTACCTAATGTCAAATCACCAATAATCGGAAGAAGCGCCCCTAATCCATCTATCAGCCCGCCTAGAAGTCCACCCAATAGTCCAAGAACTCCTTCGATTAGAGAATCTACGTTTTCCTCTACTTCTACAGACTCGTTATTTACACTCACCTGTTCCAAGTGAATATTTTTTACCACTGCCGTTCCCGCAGAGCCAAGCGTACCCTCATCCAGCTTATTGGAAATTGTTCCGAAGAAACCAATACCGCTTGTGGTTTCCATATTCAGCTTGCCTGTCTGTTCCACATGAACATTTTTAATTGTCGGTGACACATTCGGCTGCATATTCAGCCGGCCTTCCATCTTTCCTGAAAAATGGATTGGCGTCCAGCTATCGTCTTCACCGTTGGAATACTCACCCTGCTGCAAGTCAATGTTGCGGAAAATAATGTAATTAGCATCTGAAGAATATTTTAAATCCTTATACTCCCTTTCCAAATCGGAAAAAGATGTGTATTCTGCCCCGCTAAGCCATCCTCCGTCATCTGCACCGATGGAAGGTGTGCTTCCGTCTACTTTCAGACCTACCAATTCCTTAGAGCCAAGAAGTTCACCAAGAATACCGCCAAGCAGTCCGCCGACAATACCGACAACCTCTCCAAGCAGTGTATCGGAACCCCAGTCGATGTTCATAAGCTCTTTTTTCTTTGCCTCATCATTTTGCTGTTTATACTGGAAATTTTCACTGCCCTTTTTAATATCTTTATAATCAATACCGGTATCTAAGAAGCTGTTCATATTAAAATCTGCATCACCCGGATAATAGGGAACAATTTTATGTCCAAGTGGAATCCCCAGTAATTTGGCTTCTGTTCTCAAAAACAACATCGGCGTCACGCTCTTATCGGTTCCGATTGCCCGCAGCTGTTGCTCGTTTCCTATGAGGATGTATTTTTCTCCCTCAATGGTCGTATAACCCTGACCGATATAATCTCGTCCGCCCTTTTGCACCTCATCTGCGCTTGTCTGCACATACTGCTCGGATAAAAGCTCCGGCATCTGTTCTGTAAAGGATGGACTTAACACATAATTATGTTCCTTACTGTAGGTCAGGTATTCCTGTGCTTCCTTTGGATTTTCGCCTGCCAGTGTCCCATCCTTATACAGAAGCTGTCCAATGCCCACTTTTTCAGGAATCATATCGTTTGACAGGATTGGTTCCTCTGCGGAGTTTTCCGAAGCAATCAGACGAAGCTGATAGTTGTTATAAACATAAACCGTATCTCTTTCCTTATTATATAGGGCTGCATCCTCCGAAGGTGTTCCGGAAAAAGTCCCGGTAAATTCATCCGGCAGCGTCCACATTTCCCCTGAAGGCAACGGAATTTCATTCATCAGCATATAGGTCGCATCAGAAGCATATGTGATTATCTTTCCCTCGTTTACAACTTCTGTCCCGGTTCCAAACGTTTCTTCTTCTCTATCAGAAGTTCTTACTGGATTGCCTGTACCAATAGCCTGAAGCTGATGGAAATTATAAATTTTGATTATTCCATTTTCATAAAGTTCTGCCACATTTTCCGGTTCTACCATCTGTTCTGGGGAAGACGTTCCCTCTTCCACTTTTTCTTCTTTCTGAGCGGAAGATTCTTCTTCCGGAATCGTCTCGGTTTGTTCCTGCAAGACATTCTCTTGAGTTTCTCCCAGCTCTCCATCCGCTTCTTTTTCAGTCGAACCATCGACAGAAATAACATTCGGTGGTCCAGTCTCCAATTCCTGCGCCGAAACAGGTAACACTTGAAATAACATAGAAAATACTAATAGCCATGCAGTTCCTCTTTTCCAGAACTTCGGCACACATAAATGTTTTCTTTTCTTATCCTTCACAACGTCTATCTCCCTCTAATTCTAAGATTTCTTTTAGTGAAATAGTAAAAAAATGATTTTCTAACTTCTTTTGAACCTTTTCATAATATCTGCGTACTGCACAGTAATCTACCGCTTTTCGATTGCAGAACATATCTTCTTCCAAACATCTATTGATCTTTGTAGTATTTTCCATAAGACGTATTACGTCTCCCAAAGTAATCTCCTCTAAAGTCATGTTAAGGCGATATCCACCTCGGACGCCCAAATCTGAAGAAATATATTCTGCTTTTTTCAGCTTTGAAAGTACTTTTTCCAGATAGCCTCTTGGAATTTTCATTTCATTGGATATTTCTGTAGCTGATGCAAGTTTTTTACACTGTCCCAAATAGAGAACAGTCCTGATTGCATAATCTGTTGTTACATTAAGTTGCATGTTCTCCCTCCATATAAATCTGTTACCGTAAGAAGGCAGCATTCATATCTACGAATGCTGCCTTCTTACGGTACAAAACAAATCTTTAATCAAACACCCACCTAATAGGTATTATCTTTTTTAACATAGTAAATGCCCACATCCAAAGATGTAGGCACTCAAAAATACTCTTGACAAAATTCATTCGTAGATCTTTTTTATTCGAATACATTGTACCCCCCCCCGTAAAATTTTGTCAAGTCTTTTTTTGTTTTTTGAACCGTTTTTTTTGCTGTCTATATTCTCTTAACATTTCTGATAAATTCGTTTAAAAGATATACTTCTCATCATCACTAACCCTTTTAGAATATTCTTAGTGTATCCTTTAGAATTATTATTTGCTACTATAAAAAATATTAAAGAAGTAATTATATTGTGCTCAATTACTCCTTTAATATTTAATAAAACTTCCATCAATTAAATCATAGCTCAGATCCAGAAAATCTAAAATTTTTGCCTCACTTACAGTTCCGTCCAATAGCATCGTAATCCAATATTTTTTATTCATATGATACCCCGGTAAAAATCCATAAGTCTGTGTCAGAAGTCCCACCATATCCGGTTCACACTTTACATTGATCACATCCACGATACCCTCTTCTTCTAATCCCAGCCTAGATTTTTCTACTTGCATCAATACTGCATACCACTTCCCATTCTTGTGTCGAAGTACTGCACTCTTCGGTGATGTTTCCCAGAGATACTCTGGAACTGTTCCATATTGCTTTTTTACATATTCAAAGATTTCTTCCCGTTTCAAACATTCTACTCCCCAGTTCTTCTATTTTATCAATCAAACGATTGTACTTTTCATATTTTAACAGGCAGGACATCTGCCCTGCCTTCTTTTCCTATTATAGCATTGTTATTCAAGCTCTACAATTCCATCTATCATTCATTTTCCTGTTTCTAATAAACTACCATTCCATATCCCATAATGGAATCGGAACTGATTGAATAGCTTCTCTCCTTTACCGCATCCCCGGAGTTTCCTTCTACGGTATAAACTGTTGTTCCGTCACAGCGTTCCACGATTCCCACATGGTCGCATATTCCATCATGATCCCAGTCAAAAAAGATGATGGCACCGGGACTTGGCATACTTCCAGCGCCCTGCCATCTTCCCTGGTTCTGAAACCAATTCTTACCATCGGTGCAGAGAGAAAACTTTGGAACAGTGCCGCTTTGGATTAATCCTGCTTGGTCGGCGCACCAGGACACGAAACAGGCACACCATTCCTGTCGGCTGGTAAATCCATACCATAACCAGAACTTCTGACCGCCTTCATTTCCAAGCTGACTTTTCGCAATGGTAACAAGCTGACCGTTTCCAAAGAGTCCGGCAAACCAACCACCACCGGAATAATACCGCATCACATGAGGCACATACTCCGGATCTCCATAACCAGACCAACCATGAGCGGCTGCCTGCTCCTTGGAAAACTGCAACGCATTGGCTTCACTATAACCACCAAACTTTTCCAATGCCCATGAGATATAGCCATTCCCATAATTGTATCCTTGCCAGCTGAGTTTCAGCTTGTCCATATCCTGAGGACTTTCGCATCCGGCTTCCCGGATACAGTCTGCATAATACTGCACCCCCACCTTAATAGAATAGTCGGCATCCTGAATCGCACCGGGAGTATTGGGATACTGGGTATTATAAGGACACTCACTGGCCTGCATGGGATCTGTTCCCCTGCCTCCGCTCTCCTGCATCATAATGGCTTGGATTGCTGAAACATATTCCGGGATTCCAAATTCACTGGCATACTTCTGAATGGCAGGTGTATGCGCCAGGACTTCCGCACTTAAAGTTTCACTGCTCTGGGAATTTCCCATAAAGGCTGCACCGCCAATGATCCCTACAATCAAAATCAGAACAACAAAAACTGCACCTCCTCCTGCCATCAGCGCCGCAAACACAGCTTTTACTGCATGAGCAGCGGCTTCTGCCATGGCTTTTACTCCTTTCGCAGTTGCCTGTGCAGTCTTTGCGCTTTGCTTGGCAGTCTGGACAGAACGCATGGCAGCCCGTTTTGCTTCTCTGGCTGCTTTCATGGATTTTAGTACCTGTTTCTTCTGCAAGATTGTCTGAGTTTTCACTTTCTCTACTGAAACCGGAGAGGCTTTCACCACACGGGGCGCTGTTTTTACTGTCCGGTTTCCAGCCTCCTTAATTGTTTTCTCTGCTTCTGGCTTGACCTTGATGCTTCTTCCGGCTCCTGTACGCCCTTTCTTCGCCTTTGTCTGCTCTGCCGGAGCGGATGTTCCACCCGCTCCGGTTTCTCCGTCCAAAGGAGCTGTAACGGCTTCTTTCTGCTTTTGTTTCCGATCCATAAGCTTCTCACGGGTTTTTACTGCCAGTTTCTTGCCCCCTCGATAGGCTGCTGAAACACTTTCCTTTCCAGCCCGCTGTTCCACACGCTGGATACGGTTTCCGGCATATTCTACCGGAGATTCCTCTCCCGTTTCTCTTCCTATCTTATCTGCCATGATACTGGACTTTTCTTTTGTTTCCAGCATGGAAGAACGCACCAGTTCCTTTGGAAGCCGGGAGGCTGGATTGCGGATCTTCGGACTTTGATCCCGCACTTTTTCTTTGATATCTTTCAATCACACACCTCCCATCTTCTGTAACTTTCTAGCGTTCTCTTCCCCGCTTTTTTGATTTCTTCTGCTGGCTTTCCAGCTGTTCCAGTTCTCTTATCGCTTCCTGCACCAATGGATGGTTTGCATAATAGGGAACACAGACCAATAACTCTTTTCCTTTCTTCCCGGTAGCCAATGGATATTCTCCCTCGTTATATAGAGGATCCTCTGCATGGTGCAGGGAAAATTCCAAAGACGGAAGCATCTGAGGGGAACGTTTGCAAAATCTC